>SDBS01000092.1_pt1 | contig 67695 bp, 70 predicted proteins | sample 2277091 | NCBI WGS metagenome assembly SDBS01 (sample SAMN10404972, study PRJNA504765) | marine sediment metagenome | isolation source: marine sediment core GS10_PC15, 163 cmbsf | place: Arctic Ocean: Southern Knipovich Ridge | collected 2010
CAATACGCTTTTGGCATAGTTACTCACGCGGAAGTCTTTGCCTTCCAGACGCTTGATCCACCCTTCTCCACTCTCGTTGTTCGAGGTGACTGAGAAGCGAATGACGCCATCTTGTTCGCGCCACGAACATGCTGATTTGGAAACTGTGGTCTCTTTCGACATTTTGTCCTCCCTATATGTTTTGCAAGTGGTTTATTAAGGTTATTGATGCTAACTGAAATATGGCATATTACTATGCCTATGTCAAGTTTTGCTGCCGGGCAGGGACTCGAACCCCAATTACTTGGACCAGAACCAAGCGTCCTACCGTTAGACGACCCGGCAAGTAGCACTACCATATCAAAAAATCATACTGAACGCAACGCATCTATCTTACCAGAAATTCAGAGTAATTTTCAGTTTGTTTCCTATAATACCAAAATATCTTATCGACGTTTCCAGAGAGTGCGCCTTGTTGTATATATTCTATAAACTCATCCAACTTTTCGGCAGATCCCTGTATTACCAACTCAACACTCCCATCTCTATTGTTTTGTGCATACCCAACAATTCCCTCTTTATCCGCCTGCTCCCGCAAAGAGAACCTAAAACCCACCATCTGTACATTGCCTTCAAAAAGAGCATGGGCTTCAACATTTTTTGTACAATCAGACACAGATAACGCTCTATCTGAAGAAAATACACCGACCCGTGTCCGAACCAGTGCATCCATATATGCACCAGCACCCAGATCCAGACCAACATCATTAACAAAACTTCTGACATAAAATCCAGCTGATACTGTCAATCGAACCCGAACACGCAACTGTGGATCACGCACAATAGACTCAATGCCCCACTCCTTCACAACAACGCTTCGGGGAGAAAGTGATACATCCTCCCCTCTCCTCGCCTTTTTATACACCGCCTCTCCTGAAATCTTAATTGCAGAAAAGGGGGGCGGGGTTTGAGTTGGTCGCTTCGCCACCACCTCAATAGCACGTTCGATCTCAGAATCAGAGTATTGAGGAACAGAAGTGGGTTGTGTAATGGTTCCTTCTTTGTCGTACGTATCTGAACTAGCTCCAACCACCATCTCTACAACATATTCTTTTTCATCGCTTTTAAGAATTGTAGATAGTTGTTTGGTATAGGCACGTCCAATCGCTACCACCAAAACACCTTCAGCAATAGGATCCAGGGTTCCCCCATGACCAACTTTGGTCCCACGCTTAATACCGCACTCCTTCTTGAATGTATCTAAAAACCGTGCCGAAGAGATCCCGGACGGTTTATACAAAACAACGATCCCTTTGTTCATGTCATTATTTCAAATGTCTCCGCATCGCAAAGGAGCTTGAAATCAAGCCCAAAAATACTCCGAAACAGAGCTGATATACAATCAACATTGGAGCTTTCTCCACAAAAAATGTCCACAGATCCAATTCAGGAACCAGAACAGAGCTATATGGAGAAATCAGATAGATCATAGGGGCAATGATTAAAACACTCACCACTGCTGAAATTAGTCCATACACCACCGCCTCTACTAGAAACGGACCTCGGATGAAGAGATTAGATCCTCCAACCAGACGCATGATTGTAATGCTCTCTCTGCTGGAATGGATAGCAAGTCGAATGGTATTGAAAGTAATCAGAATAGCAATCAAAGACAACACGATAGTCAACGCAATTCCCCCCCGCTGTGCAGTACGCAAAATATCACCAAGTCGCTCAATCACAGCTGCATTCTGTGAATATGTTACATTTTCAACAAATGGAGCTATCGATTCATTATTTAAATATGCTGCAATCACAGAATATTCTTCAGTATCGTGAGCCTTAATGTTGAGCGAAGCAAGCAACGGATTGTCTTCCAGTTGATCAAGAGCGCTGGAGATTGTATCGTCATCTGCGTGTTTTTGTTTAAAAATCTCTAGTGCCTCATCTTTAGAGACATAGCTAATCTCTTTAACCTCGGGGAGGTCTTTAAGAGTTGCTCTAATACGCAAAATCTCATCCTCAGGCGCATCTGTATTGAAATACACGCTAATATCAATCTTATCTTGAACACTAGCAACGATAACATTGGTCAGCACATTAAACAGATAGAGTCCAGCAAATACAATAAGTGTCATCGTCAAAATAGCGACAGTAGCGGTGGAGAGCCATGCATTGCGTCGGAAGTTAACCAACCCGTATTTAACAATTCTCAACAATGTTGAAAACATGAATTAAAATAAAATATATTTTCCTTCTTCTTCATCACGAACAATCTTGCCTTCATCCAAACTAATCACTCGATGATTGATGTGGTCGATTACCTCCTTGTTGTGTGTTGCTAAAATAACCGTCGTTCCCAATTCATTAATTTTCAAAAGAATCTTGATAATCTCAGCGGCATTGATCGGGTCAAGATTTCCGGTTGGCTCATCAGCAATAACCAAATCAGGATTATTTACCATCGCACGTGCAATTGCAACACGCTGTTTTTCTCCTCCAGACATCTCCCTGGGAAAGTTATCTGCTTTATCCAAAATACCAACCATATCAAGAGCCTTGGGAACTAAATTATCAATTTCTCGCTGTGGTCGTGTTGCGGCCTCAAGAGCAAACGCAACGTTTTCATACGCTGTTTTATCTGGCAAAAGTTTAAAATCCTGAAAGACGGTTCCAATATGACGCCGCATTTTATACAGTTCGCTCGGCTTGAGGCGTGTCACATCATAAGAACCGAACACAATCCTTCCTTTTGTAGGCTTCTCTTCTCCAATTAGAAGTTTAATGATTGTGGATTTCCCTGCTCCTGATTTTCCAACAAAAGAAACGAATTCTTTGGGGCTGATCTTGAAACTGGCATTGTCTAGTGCAACTGACTTGTGTGAGTTGCGTTTATATACTCTTGAAACTCCATGAAATATTATCATAACAAAGACGCTTATTTCAGCGCTACTATGAGTGTATCATATTCCATTATGCAAGAGTAGTAAGCTCTGCTTCAACAAATCCATCTAATTCACCCTCTTCAAGAATCTTATCAACCTGTGTTGTTTCATACCCAGTTCTATGATCTTTCACCATCTTATATGGATTTAGTACGTATGAGCGGATCTGACTCCCCCACTCCGGCTTTGCTTTAGTGCGCAATTTATCTAACGCCTCCACCTCCTCCCGTTCCATCTTCTGCAACAGTTTTGCCTCAAGAATACGCATCGTTTTCTCTTTATTCTGCGCTTGAGAACGCTCAGATTGTGATGCCGCCACAATACCGGTCGGAATATGGGTAATGCGAACCGCAGTCTCCACTTTGTTAACATTTTGACCGCCTGGTCCTGAAGAACGATAGAAATCAGTCTTAAGATCACTTTCGTTAATCTCGAGCTGTCTCTCCTGAATCTCCGGCATTACCTCAACCAAAGCAAACGAGGTGTGACGTAACTTTTGAGCAGAGAAAGGAGAAACACGCACCAATCGATGCACACCCCTCTCCAACTTGAGATGTCCAAACGCATATGCACCACTTATCTCAAAAGTAATATTTTTAAGAGGAACACGCCCAGACTCCTGGGTTCCGCTCTCCTCAGTTACATCTACAACCGACACCTTCCATCCTTTCCGCTCTGCATACGCTCGATACATATCGTAGAGCATATGCACCCAATCAGCTGCATCCTGTCCTCCTGCCCCAGCATATAAAGATACAACAGCATTGCCAGCATCCCACTTACCTAAAAACAATCTTTCACGTTCAAGCTGATCGACGGTTTTCTCTGTCTGTTTAAGCAAAATCTCGTCTTTCTCATCAAGATTTTGAGACAACATCTCTACAGCTGCCTGTGCGTTCTCATACCGCTCAATTAATTCCTTTAAACGCCCCATTTCCTTAAGATGTGGCTCCATTGCAACCCGATCTTCCCATGCATCGGGTTGTTGTACTATATATTCAAGTTCTTTAATGCGGTTTTTCTTATTTTCCACGTCAAAGCCAGCCTCCTAGCTGGCGGAGGCGGACCATAAGTTCTTTTACATTATCCCGATAGTCACGTTTAAGCATACTTCTATATCTTATACGTCAATGCACAAAATGACAACAAATCCACGACCTGTATCTTGATAAATATCAAAACCAGCATACAATAAAACAACGCCACCTTAGCTCAGTTGGTAGAGCGACACTTTCGTAAAGTGTAGGTCCGCGGTTCGATTCCGCGAGGTGGCTCAACTATTTTGTTGCATTATAGATGGCCTGGATTTCTGATACAGAAATAGCACGGGTATATATACGAACATCGTCGACAAGAGCATCTATGGAGTTGCTACCAGTATAAGAAATGTAAAAGGTTGAACCAAAAACTAGCGGGCCACTATACGCAAAATTTTTAATCAAACCTCCGTTTTTATATAAATTTGCTTGTCCATTATCATAAGTGGCCACAAAATGTTGCCAGCTGTCAGTTTCAACAGTACCAACACTGATGGAATCTGTTACGTTGCCAACACCAAAAATACCACTTCCATCACCACTAGGTTCAGATCGCATATAAAGCCTATTACCACCATTGTAGTGTCTAAAGTAATACCGGGATGTAGATCCAAACCAAAGTTCTTGGATAGAGCCACAAAGAAATCGTTCCAGTGTTGGTATTAAGAAAGTCAGCGCTTCTTGATATGTAATCACCAGTGCCATCAAAGTCAATAGAATAATTTCCAACTTTCTCCGTACTACTATAAGAAGAGCCGCCGTAGAAAATAGCATTATTCCCATTTCCACTCTTGTCTTGTGTTGAAGTTCCTGTCCCTTCTTCAAAAGTCCAATAACCCACCAATCCTGAGTTATTATAGATTGGAGAAAGAGTTAGGTTAGTACCTTTGGCAATAACACCTGGGAGGTTTTCTTTTATAACACTAATATCGCTACGATATTTGTCAGATTCTAGAATACCATTGACTTCCCATGATCCCCCCATGACATACGTATAATATAGTCCTGTCGATGTTGTATTGGTTGGATCTATAGGGAGAGCAGAGAGCTGAACTGCTCCAACTAGGTTAGTATCTTGAAAGTTAACTGGTATCCATCCTGTTCCGTCACTCTTAATAAGATTTGCTGATGTGACACATGCATAGCTCCATCCTGATGGAAGGGTTGGAAGACCGAGGTTGGCACATGTACTTGTTGTATCAGCTACAGAGACATATACAGTTGATGCTGTGCCGAGACTGATATCAGGATATATAGCCTGAGAGACACTGAGAGATTTATCTATAGATGATAAGTCCTGGAGTCTCTTTGAGTCTCTTGCCTGTTTAAGGAGTTCTGCAGGGTTTAATACAACCACAACTGCAGCAGTCAGGATGGCTAAAATACCTATTACTATCAGTAACTCTACGAGTGTGAATGAAGAGTTTTGAGATGGCATATGTCAATAAGCACCTAATTAATTTCTCATCCGATCTAAAATTTCTTGCTCCACTACTCTGCGATCTCTTCCATATGCTTCTCGTGAATGTTCCTCGATTCTCTTAGATACGTTTGGATCGGGATCAGGGTGTGGAAGTGTCTGTATGTTGAACGGATTAGATGTCGCTCCTTTAATTAATAACTTAAGATGAATGTGAAAGTTGTCGATATTAATCAAATCACGCTGGGAAAAGACAGGGGCAAACTGTTTTTCCAAAAACTCAGCATCCTGTGCTCCAACACGAAATGCAGCCAATGATCCCACATTACCAAACACAGCATCTCGCACCTTATCTTCTAATTGAGCAATAAATTGATGTGCGATCGTTAAATTCAAACGATACTTACGAGCTTCTGAGAGAATGATGGCAATCGAGTCAGTCGTGAAGTTTTGAAACTCATCAATATACAAATTAAAGTCCTTGCGCTCCTTTTCAGGAATATCACCACGTGAAAGTGCTGCCATCAAAATCTTTCCTGTCATCACCATACCCAACAACCCTGCATTTATATCGCCTATCTTCCCTTTTGATAAATTCACCAACAAAATCTTTTGTTGGTCCATTACATCCCTCATCTTAAACGATGAGGTTGTCTGCCCAATGATAGGGCGCAAATAATCGTTAGCAACAAAATTATTGAACTTTGAGGTGATATACGGAGTCATATTGGCCAACGATGCCTCACCGCCAGCCTTAATCGCTTCCTTGGTCCAAAAGTCCACCACCACAGGATTTGCAATCCTCTCCAATTTCGCCTTGCGGTATTCATCGTCGGTAAAGATGCGGGAGACGTCGATGAGGGTTGCGGGCTCATGATCCGCATCCTCCATAAGCAGCAACAATGCATTGCGCATGTATTGTTCAAACATAGGCCCCATCGTTTCTTGAGAAAAGAGCTTGTTAAAAATCCCCTGAATTTCGTTGACAATAAATGTTTTCTCTTCCGGTCTGCTTGTATCATATTCGAGCATGTTAAGTCCCATAGGGCGTTCCACAAACGATGGATCAAAGAAAATTACATCATCGGCACGATTAGAGGGAATAAGCCCGGCAATCGTCTCAACTAAGTCTCCATGAGGATCAATAACCGCAACTCCTTTCCCATTTTTGATATCATCAAGCACCATGTTTATCATCAGGGTTGATTTTCCAGTTCCGGTCTGTCCAATGATATAGAGGTGACGGCGGCGATCATCACCAGAAATATGAACTGTTTTCCGCTCTCCTCTATAATGTGTCTCACCAATCAGAACCCCTTGTGCAGGAAGGTTTGCAGGAGGGGCAGCCTCTTTAGACTTAAGCCATTTGATATTAGGAGAAATTGTGGTTGTGGTTGGAAAATGAAATATGCTTGCCAACTCTTGTGTATTGAGAACTATAGTCTGTTTCTCATTAAATCTCCGGAATGAAACGTCATACAACAACGACTTAAGTGAACGCGCTTTGTTGACTACCAACTTATTACGCAACGGCGCTTCAAATTGAGAAAACGCACCGGAAACACCTTCCAACATGGTGGTGGTTTGGTCTGTACTTGGACTGGACGCAACAATGCGATAATTTATCTGCATCAGAGGCTTGGAAATTTTTTCATCCAGTAGCCGAAGTGAATCCTGATCAACAATTACCTTATCATTCTCATCAACCCGCTCAGGCCCAAGAAATTCCACCAGATCGTTCATCCCGATAGAATACTTGGAAGCAATACTAGAAAACCGCTCTCCTTTACGAAGATTGTTAATGATGGAAATAATAGTTTTTTTATACGATTCAGGGGCTTTACGCATCATCACCTGAAGCATCATCCCCTCCCCAACCTCACTAACATTGGAAAGACCACTCAAGACAGAGGAGAACGTATCAGTCTGCGCCTCCTGATAAGTACGGATCGGAAGTGCATAATGCATTCCCTGCCCAATCCAGACTCCATCACTATTCCCTCCTTCTTGAAAAATATTGTATTCAGGAGCATGTTCAATAACCGCATTTTTGAAGAGTCCCTCAATACGTCGACTCACCGCTGCCACAAAAGCTTCTGGAACTGAAACATAAAAATGAATCTCCTCCCCTACATGATGTACCGCCGCCTCTAAAGATGCCCCACCTTTTATGGAAGCAAGGAGTGTAAAGAATTGTTCGGACTGATTGATATCCTCACCAAATTTCCCTTCCTGTTCCTGTTGGTGTAGAAGACGTACCAAAAGAAGTCGATACGATAACATTCGCTTCAGATCAGCTTTTTTCTGTGAACGCAGTATTAAAATAAACAACACACTCACTAGTGCCAAAAAGACAAACACTGCGACATAGAATATGGTTCCGCCTATCATATATTACAAAAGATTTTTTTGTTTCAATTCCTCTGTCAACTTATCAATTAATGCATCGTGATACATATCAACGATATATGGATCCCGATCCTTTGCTTCCTGCAACCCCTTTTTAATACCTTTTTCAAATGTGAGTGCAATAAGATCATTAACCGTCTTACGCGCCTCTTCTGAAGCATTTGCAGCATAATCAGGAAGAGATGCAGTATCAGAAACAGCCTTGTCAGGAGCTGGGGCTGATACAACTGGTTTTTTAGGAATAGCATGCTCACGCGCAAGCGTGTGTCGCACCACTTCTTTCTGTGAGGCTTTATCAAGCTCAGGAAATTCTTCCTTTGTCTTCTCTACTGCTTGTGAGAGTTGTTCGTAGTTGATACCATTAGGAGTAGCCATATATATATGAAATTTATAACAAACCACCGGACGCTTGTTGTTCTTGTACTTATTGTTATTATAGCAACCTTCTTTAGGCTGTACAATTTAGATACAACACCACCAGGCCTATACCCAGATGAGGCAATAAATGGAAATAATGCCGTAGAGGCTCTTGAGACAAATACATTTAAAGTATTCTATCCAGAAAACAACGGGCGGGAAGGTTTGTACATAAATATTCAGGCGCTCTCTATTAAACTTTTTGGTGCTGAGTCGTGGGCTCTACGAGCAGTTAGTGCATTGTTTGGTATCCTGACAGTCATCGGACTCTTTTTGCTTCTCAGAAAACTTTTTTCAAAAATCCAATATGCTGACTGGATAGCCGCTCTTCCTGCATTTCTTCTCGCAATTAGTTTTTGGCATATAAATTTCTCCCGTATCGGATTTCGTGCAATTATGGCACCGATGTTCTTGGTGTTTGCACTCTATTTCCTCATACTTGCATTCTTTGAAAAACGGAATGTTGTGCAGGGAGTGTGGATGGGTATTGCAGGAATAGTTTTTGGTCTTGGCATGCATTCATATATTGCATACCGCGTCACACCTCTACTTATCATCATAGTCTTTATAGCAGCGTGGCGGCTCTTTCAAATCCCATTCAAACGTACAGCAATTCTTTTTGCATTGTTTGTTATAACCTCACTGATAAGTTTTGCACCTTTGGGAATACACTTTTTAAATAACCCTGATGATTTCTTGGGGCGCACCTCTCAAATCTCTGTCTTTGACTCCCCTACTTTTCTTAAAGACATCGCTCTGAATACGGTACAGACTGTTGGTATGCTCAACGTGTTTGGTGATTATAACTGGCGGCACAACTATACAGGCCGCCCACAACTATATTGGATAATAGGAATTATGTTTTGGATCGGTCTTATTAGTGAGTTGGTTATTGTATCAACCAAAAAACTATTTACAACACTAATTCGCTCGCCCGAACGAACATTCGCCACAATCATGGCTTCGGGTTGGATATTGATCGGTATCCTTCCGGTTATCATATCGAGTGAGGGAATCCCCCATGCGCTACGCGCCATACTTATAATCCCCCCAATATTCTTTTTCGCAGGAATGGGAATATGGAACTGTTTCTGTTTACTCAATAAACGAGTATCAAAAAAAATTCTGATAGACGCAGGAATATTATTAGGCATAATGCTTATATTCTCTGCATACGCGACATATTTTTGGGCATGGGGAAAAAATATTAACGTACAAGAGGCGTTCTCTTCCGGATATAAAACAATTGGAGTTGATATCTCAAACATCTCCGATGAGTTTGCGAAGTATGTTGTTGTGAATGCGTCCGGTGTGATGGTGCGTGATATTCCTATGCCAGCACAAAGCGTTATGTTTTTCTCTGACAGCTTTGTGGATGAACATAGAACAGAGCATAATATTCACTACATTCTTCCTCATGAGGTTAATAAAATCCCACCAGGCTCAATTATCCTATATCTCGAGCCCGATCAATAAAAAACCCCTCTTGTGGGGGTTTTGGTCTATCAATTTGGACAAGCAATTCTGGTAAAGAGCCGACGCCACAATATTGTGGCACGAATATCGTTCCGGAATGGTGGTTTTTTGGTTTTTGCACTACTACCCTTTTTATGTCCATCTGTTTTGACTGTGTTCTTGGGCTGAGGTCCCGCTTGCTTTCCAGACACTTGCAATCCTCCCAACTACAGAAATATGACGTACTCATAAAACTGTATCATATCAGTAAACAATTGCAACCCTATCCGTGCCGCACCAATATTACGTCTCCATCTTTAATCTCATACTCTTTCCCCTCAAGACGTACCAATCCTTTTTGACGGGCAGGAACCCATCCTCCAGTCTCCACTAACACGTCCCACTCAATAACCTCTGCTCGGATAAACTTTGATTCAAAATCGGAGTGTATCTCTCCAGCCGCCTGGGGAGCAAGCGCTCCTTTTTTAGTCGTCCATGCTCGCGTCTCAGTTTCTTCTGCAGTAAAGAAGCTGATTAGATCTAAAACAGCATATGCTTTCTGTATCAGAACAGAAAAATCTGGATTGTTTTTAAAATCGATAATAACGTAATCTGCACCGATTGAATCCAAAAAAGTTAAGAGGTTGGAGTCTATCTCTTCCGGAGAGCCATTCAGACAATATATCTGCCGTTTTGCGGTCAAAAGTGTCAGTGAAGAAACAGCGGGGTGTTGTTGTATATCCAAAGGAAGGGTGGAGACTAATTGATTTTTTTGCAAAGTTTCAAAAACAGTTTCCAATAACTCAACTACTTTTTGTATCTCTTTACTTCCAGAGCGTGCATCTTTTTTAACCTTCTCTAGTCGTTTCTGTACAGTATCTAAATCTTTTAGAGCCAATTCGGTATTGATCGTTGTAATATCACGCACCGGATTTACATCCTGAGAAACGTGCACAATTCCCTCGTTTTCAAAACACCGTACCACCTGCACAATCGCATGTGTTTCTCTAATATGATGTAAAAACTGATTTCCTAGACCCTCTCCCCTATTGGCCCCCTCCACCAATCCAGCGATATCATAAAACTCAACTGCTGCGGGGATGGTTTTGGCAGAACCACACACCTCTGCCAGCTTATCCAGCCGTTCATCAGGTACCTCAACAACACCCACATTAGGATCGATAGTTGCAAATGGATAGTTCGCAACATGCACCTCTTGACGGGTAAGGAGATTAAATAATGTGGACTTCCCAACATTCGGGAGCCCCACAATTCCTATAGAAAGTTTCATGACAAGTTAGTATAGAAGACAAATTACCATGGCACAAGAATAATTTAGCGAAGCGTAACATGGCGCGATATATTCGCCATAATTCCCACTAAAAACAACGATATTACAAGCGACGTACCTCCATAACTCACAAACGGCAAAGGAACGCCTGTGAAGGGTAGAATGCCAGTATTTGCAGCTATATGAATCACAGCCTGAATTGCAATAACAGACACAAATCCAACAAGAAGCAATCTTCCAAACTCATCACTAGTCCGTCTAACTAGCCCCATTCCACGCCACGCAAACAACAGATATGCACATATAACTAACCCAGCCCCAACAAATCCAACCTCCTCAGCAATCACGACAAAGATGGAGTCCCCCATCGGTTCAGGCAATACACTAAATTTACTCGTAGACTTTCCGAACCCGACACCAAACACACCACCACCACTAATCGCAATCAGTGATTGATCGAGATGGAATGTATCAACTTCTGTATCAATATGAAGAACCGGGATAGTATTATCTACAACCTTATTCCAAAACGGCACAATACGTGAAAATCTGTATGGCGTTGCCATAGCCAATAACCCTATTAACAGCACCGCTAATAGAGCTGTAACAACTACATGTTTAAAGGATGCACCGCTTAAGAAATACATCACAGCACCAGCACATATAATAATAACCGCCATAGTCGTCGCTGGCTGTGCCAAAATCAGCCCGGCCACAACCCCAGACACCAACAGAAACATTCCATACCTGCCCCATCCTTTTTTTCTTTTGGCGCGCATAGATGCAGTCGAAAACAGCGACGCCAAATACGCAATGAAAGTGAATTTCAATAACTCTGATGGTTGAAATGAAAACGCTCCTAATTCAAGCCATCTAAACGATCCGTGTGCCCCATATCCAAGTGGGGTAAAAACAAGTGCTAAAAGTATTAAGTTAATTAAAAACAGAAACGGAACAAGGGCTCGCCAACGTCGATAATACACCAGATACCCGATTATAAACGCCACTATTCCAGGAACAAATCCTCTTAGTAACTGATGTTTCAAAAAATAGTATGCATCGTCATACCCAAGCTTTCCAACATCAAAAGAGGCCGATGATAAAAACACCAACCCAACCAATACTAAAAAGAGCACCGTTCCCAACAACACATAGTCAGGATAGTGTCCAAATGATTTCCTATACAACCGTCGCATTATACCTTCTTTACCAACACCTGCCCTGAGGGTCGACCCTTAACTATATTCCCATCCTCAACCACAACTTCACCATTAACCAATACCGTCCCAACAGAAAAATCTTTGCTCAACAACACCAGATCAGCATTGTACCCATCACTCACAAATCCACGCCCATCCAGTCCTAATAGTTTCGCCGGCAACCCGCTCAGTTTTGCAATAGCTCGCTCTAGTGGGACTCCAGCCTGATCAGCGATAGTAAGATATGCAGGGAATGAGTTTGTCATGCGCTCTGGAATAAATGTCTTATCAAACATTCCATCAACACTAGGGCTATTAGTGGATACCAAGGCTCTCTCATGTACAATCGCTTTTTTCACAGATTTTATGTTGAGGTTTTCATGCAACACTACTGCACGCAACCGTGTTATCTCCATCAAATTCAAGAGTGCCTCTCTGTGGCCCAACTTACGATTCTGTGCAAATTCATAGAGCGTTTTACCGTTCAAAAATTCCATGCCCGGTGCATGCAAAATCATAATATTTTTACTATCAATATCAAGAAGATGTTGTTCCACCTTCTTGGCAAACGCAGGATCTTTAATCTTTTCTATCACAACCCCTACATCTTCCTTCTTTAGATCGGGTGGCAAGAAAGTATTAACAGGCACTGCGCTTGCACTAAACGGATTCATATTAAAATACACATGGGCCTTGGCTGACCGCTCATCCAATAAGGACAAGGCATTATCGTATTCTTCTTCAAATCCAATAAATGGCCTGAGATGACTAAGAATGGTCGGTATCCCGACCTCTTGCACAACTTTGAATGTTTCTTGTAGTGATTTTAAAAGATCTTCTTTTTCATTGCGGAGGTGAGTAGTGTAAATTCCTCCATGCTGCTTCACAACATCAACCAGAGTACGAATTTCATTGTATGGAGTATCTTGATAGGGTGCGTATCCAAGTCCTGAAGAAAATCCAAATGCACCATCCTTTAGTGCACGTTCCAGAACCATCTTAAATACTCCTAATTCATTTGCGTTGAGTTTGCGAAATGCTTCTTGAGGATCTTTGACGATGTCTTCACGTACAACCTTGTGTCCCACAAATGTCCCAACATTCACTCCCAACTTTAACGTCTTCAAAACTTCCAAAAACTCGGCAACGCTCTTCCAGTTAACATTAACTGTATTAACCGATGCCCAATTCACAAAATTATGCAGAGACCCATAGAAGTTTGGAGCCAAAGAAAACCCGCATTGTCCGATGAGGGTGGTTGTAACACCTTGTTTCAAAAAATTAGAGTGGGCTGGTTGGGAAAAGAGCGTCAGATATCGATCTGAGGTGACGTCTGTATCGATAAACCCAGGAACAAGATAAGCTTCGTTCCCTGTTATGACACGATCTGCCTTATATGCAGGAAAGTTTCCAACTGCCATGATTTTAGCATCTCGTACCAAAACATCCGCCTTAAAAGGCGGCTTTCCACTACCGTCCACTAAAACGATATTTTTAATGAGCGTTGTCATGTTTTTGTTTAAAATAAAATACCCTCTTTGTCTGAGTGTACCATAACTTCCCCCCTATTCGTATACGCACCGACACAGACTTTCACCCCTAATACCCCACCACAATCCGAGACAAAAAGAACAAAACAAGCCCTAATCCGTTAGAAACTGCGGTAATAATCCAAAATCGCATGGTCACTCGCGACTCATGCCATCCCAGCGCCTCAAAATGATGGTGAATGGGCGTAGAACGGAAGAGTTTTCTTCCGAAAAGCTTCTTTGAGGTCAGTTGTACAATCACCGATAACGATTCCAAAACAAGAATTGGTGCAAAGAACGGCAAAAACAAAACTGTATTAGTAAGCATGGCGATTACACCCATAGTAATACCAAGCGCCATCGATCCTGTATCACCCATAAAGAAGCGTGCCGGATAGATGTTAAACCATAAAAACGCTAACAGCGCCCCCACCACCATCGCAGAAAAAGCTGCCAACTCAAAACGACCAAGTGCGAATGAGACAAGTGCTAAAGATCCGAAAGCAAACATCGATACACCCCCCAATAATCCATCTAATCCGTCCGTCTCGTTTGCAGAAAATGCACTAGCCACAATAATAAACAAAAATATCGGGAAATAGAGTCCATTAATCTCTAACCCTCCAAAAAATGGAATATAAAGTACTGACCAACCCAACTTGGCATAAAACCAGTAACCACCCAACAAACCGATAAACAGATAAATTAATAGTTTGTGCCGCACAGATATTCCCCCGCCACGAGGGCCGATCTTCAACACTCCCAACAAATCATCAAACAATCCCAATCCTGCAGCGATAAGCATTGCAACAATAGGAAGATATGTCTGGGCACGATCAACAATATCAAGATAGTCCCAAAATCCATCAAATAAGAGATTTAAAATAAAGAAACATGCCGCAAGCCCCAAAACAGTCATCCATATAATCACACCCCCCATTGTAGGGGTTCCCTCTTTGTTCTGGTGAAGCTTGAAATAAATAGGAGCATCTTTACGGGATCGAATATGTTTTCCAGCCTTAAATTTATACAGTACACGTGTTACCAAAGGAGTCAAAAGCAACCCCACCGCAAATGAAATACCGGTTAACAACAGAACGCGTGTTATCTCCATGCTCAGCATAATTAAAATAGACAGTTATAAATTCTTTCAACGTCTGTAAATCTATCGTTGCTAGCCATAACAACAATCATTACAATCTTCCCGTCTACATTAAACAGTGCTAATAAGTTCTGCCCTGATTCTTCAATATAACCCGTCTTCCCTCCATAAAAATTAGATTGTCCTGCAAAGAGGTTGGTATTAGAAAGTCTGCGATATGTCCCGCTGGTAAGATCATATACAGAGAGTTCGGTACGCTGTGTCGCTTCTAAAAGTGCAGGGTATGTGTGGTATATATATGTCACCAGCGCATACAAATCATTTGCTGTAAACTGGTTTAGATAAGAAAGTCCCGATGGTTCCCAAAATAATGTCTCACTCATTCCTAATGTCTTTGCTTTCTCGTTCATCTTCTTTACAAACTCTTCAATTCCTATCTGTTCCGCTAATGCGTACGTAGCATCGTTACTGGATGCAACTAATGACGCTCGCACTAAATCATTAATACTATATCGCTCCCCAACCTCAAAAGTGTTATGTGAAGCTACTGCGTCGTGAATTTCCTGAGTAATAATCGTAGTAGTTGCAAAATCGAGCAGATCCATTGCAATCACTGTAGTCATAAGTTTGGTAATCGAAGCTGCTGGCCAACGATAATTAGCATTGCGCTCCAAAAGAACCTCTTGAGTATCAATCGTTTTTGCCAACACAATTGTAGTGTTGGGGTCATAACATTCACTAGAACCAGTTGTTTCATTCTGAATGGCGGGCGCCTCAATAAGATCACTGGATGAGGTCAATATTTTATCGTCCTGAGGATCATCATTACTCATCACCACATTTTTATTGTCATCACCCTCTTCCTCGTTAACAGCTTCCGGACGAGCAATAAGTGTGCGCGGTGCAGTATTGATAATTTGAGTTTGAGCCCGTACTACTTCAAACTTCTCCCCACCTTCCGATGGAGAAAATCCAGGAGCGTTTTGTAAAACAAATCCCGAAAACAAAATAATACCAACTAAGATGAGGGCTTGAACTTTCATAATTCAGGTTCTGAAAACATAGTTTGTTTCATCTCTTGATTGGAATGATAATCTGGAAGATCTTCAATACAAGAAAGTCCCATGAAACGCAGACACGCCATGCTGGGACAGTATAGGTACATTGTACCCTTCTGTTCCCGTTCTACCAAGCCCCTCATTAAAAGTGTACGGAGAATATATGCAGAATTTACACCCCTCACATAGTCAATCTGTGCCCGTGAGAGCGGGGAAAAGTATGCAACAAGTGCCAGAGTTTCAAGGGAAGCTGGCGTAAGTTCTTCTTTAAACTCTTCTGTAATCAACGATTCTAAAAACGGTACTAGATGGGGTTTTGTAGCTAAACAAACCTTATCTCCATCCCGTACAATATACAATCCCCTCTCATCCTGTTTACACGCTGAATCAAATTGATCCAGAAGTGTTTTGGTGTCTTTTTCTGACATGCCCATGATGCTACTGATTTTTTTGATCAAAACAGGAGATCCATACGCAAATAAGAGGGCTTCGAGACAAGCCATCTGATCTTGGGGTGTGGAGAGTTTTGGTTTATCGCTCATGATTTACAATTCTTCATCTCTATTTTCCCAAACAAACCATCCTGGCGTGCAACGACCATGCTGTCCCGCAAAAGATGAAGGAGTGCCAAAAATGAAACAATCGTCTCTTCCTTCGATCCATCTTTGACAACCTCAGAAAATATTGATGCTCCCTTGTTAACAAGAGAAGAAAGAGTTTCGATAGTTTTTTTAAGTGAGACAACCTGCCGCTCAATCTTTTCTTCCTTCATTACAAAAGCGCTGACAGTTCGTATAACGTTTTGCAATGATTTACTGAGCTGCGTGGGCGTAAGGTTGGAGGATGGATAAAACACAGATCCATGACCCCAAGAACCACCGCGTTCAAATGATTGGCCACCCTCATCCCATGTCTTTTTTAACATATCAAAAACAGGCTGCATCATTTTGTATGTTGCCAACCTGCGTTCTAACTCAGCCATTAACACTTCATCCTCCTGAGAAATTTCCAACCCTGGAAGTACTGCCCTTGATTTAATTAAAATTAGTTGTGCCGCCACAACCAAAAAATCAGCTAAAACGCGCATATCATCAGAACTCATGTTCTCTTCCTGCTCAATACGCTTTTTAAGTTCTCCAACGAATGCCAAAAAATCAGCCGTCACCGCAGCTAGACTGATGCATGTCACATCCATCTTTTTCTCTTCAACGAGAGAAAGAAGTTTTTCTAAAGGCCCAGAAAATTCCTGGGTGGCAACTGTAAACATTATTATATAGTATACCTCCCATCTTTTCTTAATTGCAATTTTCCCTTTCTTTGTTTTTAATTTCCTTCTATACTTCTGACATATGCCACAAGCCCTCTATCGCAAATATCGCCCCCAAACACTCCAAGATATCGTAGGACAAGAGGATTTAGTAACCATCCTTACCAATGCCGCCATCCAGGGACGCTTTGGTCATGCATATCTATTTTATGGACCTCGTGGAACAGGAAAAACATCTGCAGCCCGTATTCTGGCAAAACTTGCTGACTGTCAGCTCCGCAGAACCGACAAAGCTTTTGCCAAAAAAGGAACTCCTTGTAATGATTGCGACGCATGCCGTGCAATTGAAACTGGGAGCTCTCTAGATTTTGTGGAAATTGATGCGGCATCAAACAGAGGGATTGATGATATCAGAGAGCTTAGAGAACACATCAAAACTCTCCCCTCTTCCTATCTATATAAAGTTATTATTATTGATGAGGTACACATGCTTACCACTCAAGCATTCAACGCACTACTCAAAACACTTGAAGAGCCACCCGCACATGTCATCTTTATCTTAGCCACAACCGAATATGAAAAAGTGCCATCCACCATTACATCCCGAACTCAAAAGTTTCACTTCAAAAAACTCTCTCTCCAAGACATAATCAAAAAACTTGAATATATTGTCAAACAAGAAAAAATCAAAGCATCCAAAGAATCCCTGGAACTTCTTGCATACCTGGCAGATGGAAGTGTGAGAGATGCTGAATCACTTTTGGATCAGATAGCATCACTAAAAGAAGGAGAAGTAACCGTAGAGTCTATTGAAAAGATTCTAGGAAAAGTTGATTTCGCAAAAACAATTAAAATGGCAGAGTTGTGTATAAAAAAAGATTTGGAGAGCGCACTCTCATTTTTATACGAAATTCACCAAGACGGATATAATTTATTCCAATTCAACAAAGATTTAACTGAGTATCTTCGTCGCACACTCTCTCTTACCCTCAACCCTTCTCTTGCTGAGTTATTTGAAAAAGAGGTTGCACAAGCACAACTAGAGAAACTTCAGCAACACGCACAACAAGCAGATCCTGATCATCTTATCACTCTTATCAAATCACTTCTGTCTTCATACGCTCAGATGAAATACAACCCATTCCCCATCGCACCTTTTGAGATTGCAATCATCACATCACTCAGAAAAAAATAGAGAGGTGTGTTTCTTACGGATTGAAGTATCCATTGACAAGCTACTAAAAAAAACAGACAGAATATAATAAGTATAATCCGCCCATTGGGCGGATTTTTTATAAAAAATTACACAAACAAAATAAAAAGCTAAACCGAGGTTTAGCTTCCTTGAAACATGGCAAGTGCACGCCGTGCTCTTCTATTATCATTTAAATACCCAATACCGGGAACAAACATACGAATCCCTCCATGATACATCTCAGCAAGACTTGTCTCCTTGTGAGGATGGAGAACAAGTGATGTATGAGAATAGATATCAGGGTTTTCAGGATTACAGGAAATAATCAGGAGCGCTGATGCCCTTCCATCATTGCGGTTGATCCAGTTTTGCATCAGATGACGACGTTTTCCATCTTGATACCGATACTCCCCATCAATCGTGTCCCCATGCGCATGCAAAACAATATATCCGGAAAGTCCTGATGATCTTTGAAATGCACGGATCACCGGCACATATAACTTCCTGCGCATAGTGAAAAGGAAGAGAAGTTGATGTGCTCTGTATCTGGACCATTCTTGTGTGGGGTCATCAAAAAAGAATTCGTGTGAGAAATGTATCTCTACTTCATCAATTTTGCGAATTCGCACTTTATACTCCAAGGTTCTTATTATATAAGAACACACTCGCAGGGAGTATATCAATAGATATTGCGAATTGTATAATTTAAATCTATCTTGATTATTTTCTCTTCTTGCTAATAGATATTCCTAACCAGAGACCGAGAACAAACAACTCAATGCCGCCAAGAATAATATAAATCGTTGGCGAAAAAAAGTAACCAGTGTCAGACATCATAAATCCAACTATTTGAGCAATAGCTACCACAAATATAACTGTTATCAAAATGCATGTTTGTTTTGTCATGTTTTGATTATACCAAAAGATTTGTTGCCGGACAGGGACTCGAACCCCGATTACCACGGCCAAAACGTGGCGTCCTACCATTAGACGATCCGGCAGCAAATCCACTATACAATACAACAACTACCCAATCAAGATAGCATATGTATGGTTAACTATTGCTTTTTTTTTCAAATATGCTACGATGCAGTCTGCTTGTTTGGCTTTTTTAGTATTGGACCGTTGGAAATAAGCAACGCCCGTGCTCAAAAAAGAAGTAACAGTCGTAAACAGGTAGTAAGTTTAGTTCGCAACATATGAAAAAGTTGTACGTGGGAAACCTCTCGTTCCAGATCACTGATCAGGAACTCGAGAAAATCTTCTCACAGCACGGCACCGTTGCATCAGCGTCCGTCATCACTGATAGGATGACCGGCCGCAGTCGCGGATTTGGCTTCGTGGAAATGGAAAATGACACCGAAGCAGACGCAGCAATTGAGGCACTCAACGAGCAAGAGCACGAGGGTCGCCCGCTGACCGTCAACGAAGCGCGTCCGATGACAGACCGACGCTAACAAATAAACAAACCCCCTTAGTAGGGGGTTTGTTTTATTATGTCCATCAAAGCATTGACTCAAATATATAGTATGGTATAATGCTTATGGTACGTCACGCGGTCACTCTTTTGTTTATACAAAAGGGAGGAAAGTCCGGACACCCACCGGCTATAAGCCGATATGAGTAGCGGGTAACGCCCGTCGCCTGAAAGGGTAGAGGTGCGAACAGAGACGTTGTATGGTGCAAGTCATACAAATCCCCTAGAGGGATAGTTCCGATGGCAACACCGGAAGTGAAACGGCTAAATTCCTTACTCGGATGCAAGGTCGTGCTCTGAATTTTATCAGAGAGTGCCGCTTGAGCCCGCGAGTAATCAAGGGCCTAGATAAATACCGCGTAAACAGAATCCGGCTTATGATGTGCCTTATCAAAGACCGCCCCCCAAAGGAGCGGTTTTTGATTTCTATAACAATTGTTTCGGTCTCCTCTGTCTATCCAATGCTTCGTTTAACATCGCATCAGCAACAACATTTTTCGAACGTTTAACATGAACAAATTGCACGTCAGAAAAGTCCTGTTTTCTATTCCATATCTCAATAAAAAATTCGTAGAATCTTGCTTCTTTTAGTTTATATAATCCATTGAGCTGCTTTACAATCAACTCAGAATCGGAACGGAGTTCAAGAGTGGTCTGTTTTGATTTTGCTTTTCCTATTAATTGTCGTACTTTTTTAAGCGCAAATACAATTGCCTGATACTCAGCTTCATTGTTTGTTGCCCGTCCAATGTACTCTCCATAACGTTTATCCAAAGTCTCTATATACACACCTAACCCCGCAGGACCTGGATTTCCTCTTGCACCTCCGTCAGTATATAAAACGATATCAGCCATCGGTCTCTGTATCTTTAGTGCTATTAAACAATGCATCGATAAATCGTTCACCGAGCTTTTTGTGTAGCTGTATGGAGCGCCCTGTTATCTTTGCAATGGCATCGATATTGTATCGTGTTGCTCGTTTTCCTGCCGCAACAATTTCTCTATACGATCCGAAGTCAAAGAGGTCGTAGTGAACCACAGAAGGACGAATCACTACATCAGCATTATTTTTAAGGATGCGTTTGGCAATCTGATACTCCGAAGCTGAAAATGCATCGGAGATAATGTGGAGTATATCGTGCTCTTTAACTGAATAGTTTCGAATATCTACCCATCCCTTGGAAACATCCACAGCAATCACAACATCAGCCCCCATCTGCCTAACAATATCGGCCGGTACCGGATTTACAAATCCCCCATCGATTAGTAGCCGTGAATCAACATTAACTGGAGAAAAAACAACTGGAATTGCTGTACTTGCACGAATAGCGTCAGTAAGGGAACCTTTATCCAATACAACCTCCTCTCCAGTTTTAACATCGGTCGCAATCGCGGCAAAAGGAATCTGGCAACTCTCAATCTTACGATTTCCAAACCCCAACTCAAGTGCTTCAACAAGTCCTTTCTCTCTAAATAACCTTCCATCCTTCTGCTCTAATTCATGTGCGGGGAGTTTAATATGAGAGACACCAGAGAAGATATCTTCCAAAAATTCAACGTCTTGAGAGAGCGCATACCAACCACCCACCAAAGCCCCCATACTGGTCCCTGCAATATAATGAACGGGAATACCTGCTTCCTCCAAAGTTCTAAGCACGCCCAAGTGAGCGAGACCACGTGCTCCACCACCCCCGAGTGCCAAGCCTATCTTTTTTTGTTTTTTAGCAGATGCCATATGTTCTTGTCAGTTAGTATAGCATTGTTGCATACGCACAGAAAACAGCGCACAACCGCTGTACTATTACCACCACGCCCCTCAATTACTCAGTGGCATCCTTATTTTCTCCGTGCTTGCCGTCTTGACAGTTGCATTCCCTCAACTCCTTTCCATATGCAGTGCAACCCTCAATAACACAAACTCCTGGCTCAGCACTAATCCCACCACATTCAGGACATTGATAGTGAATCATATTAAAAAAATGAATTTACGACCTTTTTATGAAGTGTGCTTGATACTAAGTATCAATATTTAGTATACCACGCCCCTCTTCCAAGAGTGGGAGAAGTGGCGTATAATGGCATAATTATGAGATATATCGCAGTTCTAGCAGGTTTTGTTGTTGTGGTAGCGTTTGGTGTTTCAATGCTCCCAGAGAGCCAATTTTCATACACAATTAACGCTACATCAACCTCAACACCAACCGCCGCCCATCCATCTCTTCCTGCTCCAAAACCCACACCAACCCCAACACTGATTCATGTATCACATCTCGACACTCCGGAGATTGTTAAGGGTGTCTACATCACAGAAAACATATTTGCCAGCCCTGCACGTATGAATTCTATGCTTGAACTGGCCAACACGACAGAATTAAACACCATGATAATCGATGTTATCTCTGATGGCGAAGATCTCTTTATTATTAACAAAGAGACTGCAAAAGCACGACTTTCACTATTGCATGAAAATAACATCTATCTTATCGCTCGTGTCGTTGCCTTCAACGATGAAAATGGTGGGTGGTATGATCCTGCATCCCGAGAACGATGGGATACGATAAAAGATATCTCTGTCAGAGCTATCGAAATGGGGTTTGACGAAATCAACTATGACTATATACGTTACCCGGGGCCAGGCGAGCCAGAAAGCCTAACTCCCATCTCTGAACGCATACCCATCGTTACTTCGTTCTTCCAATTCCTGAAAGAACAGGTGCGCGATATAACTCAACGCCCTATTTCACTAGATATTTTTGGCTCAACGTTTGTATATGAAGAAAGAAGAATCGGACAACGAATGGAAGAAGCAATACGATACTTTGACTACATAATGCCGATGCCATACCCATCTCATTGGGCTGATGGGACATTTGGATATGATCGACCTGGACGTCACCCGTACGAGGTAGTGTATGAAGGGCTGCGTGTTGGATGGGAAAAAGTTATTGACGATCCACAGCGCCTCTCTCAGCTTCGAATTTGGGTTCAGGACTTTGGACTCGAATCAGTATTTCCAATCCGATATCTAGAATACACACCAGAGATGATTCATGAACAGATCTATGCCTGTTATCACAACGATTGTGCAGGATGGGTTCTCTGGAATCCTAGAAATGAATATAGGGCAGAATCGCTCATCATCCCACAGACTCCGCCAAATCCACATATTCCTCAAACCCCAATCTCAACAAGCACCGCATCATCAACACAATAAGCCATATATAACAAAACCTCCGCCGATGGCGGGGGTTTTGTTATGAGGTACTATGTTCAGTTCTGCGCTCCTCAAAGACACAGAACAATCCTCATTATTTGCAACGAACTCAATTATGGTTTGTTACACCATTATGATCTAATCCTGGCAATATTTTTTGCCAAAATTTAGGGTGGTCAACCACAAGTTCACTAATAACAGCGAATGGAAGAGCAATAAAGAAAACAACAAGTACCGTACTCCACTCCAGCTTTGCATCAGTTGTCAACGTAATGGCAATTAGATCTTCTATAATGCCGAAAACCAGCCCGATCACAAAAAACTCTAACAATCGCTTTAATTTCATAAAATATGTGTTACTAGTATATGTATTAAGTAAAACATACCACGAAAACTTGTGCCACTATCTAGAAAAGATTTATTTAGATCGGGGCCAATTATGTGCCGCCTGAGGATATAGTTTGGTTAAAGGATGGTCTTCGCACGCATGTTTGTGTGCAGAGCACACTTCCCTGCCGTAATAGATCAGATAGTGAGAAAATGCACACCAATCTTTCTTAGGAAGTAATTCCATTAAATCCTTTTCAATCCGATCAGGATTCTTTGAATCGGTAAGATCGAAACGAATAGCAAATCTTCTCACATGAGTATCAACTGCAATACCTTCTGTTTTTCCAAAAGCACTGCACAACACCACATTCGCCGTTTTGTGTGCAACACCAGGAAGTGTTATCAACTGCTCCATTGAATCGGGCACAGTTCCACCAAATTCTTTTTTAATTTTTTGTGCAGTTGCAAGAATATTTTTTGTCTTGTTTTTATAAAATCCTGTTGATTTAATATCCTGTTCAAATTCAGATTTTCTCGCAAGAATATAATCGTCGAGAGTTTTATATTTTTTAAAAAGACTTTTAGTTACCTCATTAACACGCTTATCTGTGCACTGTGCCGAGAGTATCACCGCCACCAACAACTTCCACGGGGTTGTATAAGAAAGCGTGGTTGTTGGTTTTTTGTCTTTAAAAAGTTTTTTAAGCTCTCGCACCATAGCACGGGAACGCTGCATCTTGTCATCTTGCTTCTTCATTGCATTGAGTTATAAATTGCTTCAATTTCTGATGCTGAAAGAATTCGATTATATATGCGGACGTCGTCGATATTACTCTCAAAATAATTTGTTCCCAGGATTTTACCAATATGCAAACTCAAATCTCCACTTTCTAATCCTGTCGAATAATTTTCTGAACCCCTTAACACTCCGTCTACATACACCCTAGCCTCACTTCCACTATTCGATATAGCAACATTATACCAACTACCTGTATCAAAACTTCCGGACTGCGCAGTCAATTGTGCTCCTATTCCATCTACCCATTTATAAAGAAATACAGCCGAAACAGCAGGATCACCATAAAAACCAAGATACCAACGACTTGCACTCCAAACTCTTTGTCCGACCAACATTTTATAACTACTGCCGGTATCCACAGAACCAGGTCTCGCCCATAAAGAAACTGTATAACCAGTATTTTGCACACTTGATATAACGGTCCCACAATCCACATAATCATCCGTTCCATCAAACAATCCACATCTCCCCAATTTGCATCCTGAAGCAGTAGTTAGGAGGGTAGGAGTAGAAGAAGAATACATCGTTCCGTTTTTGCCATACCCCGAAGAATCATAGGCAGTAGTTCCTGATGATTCATCAAACTTCCACCATCCCACCAGACCATGAGCGAATGGGGTCAGAGTTAGATCTGTTCCCCTCTCATACATCGCAGGATCCTGTCCTCCATCGTTAGCAGCGTTTGCGGCATACTTCTCTGATTCGGTGAGGGCTGTAAACTGATAGGAACCTCCCATGGCATATGTATAGTATAGACCTGTTGATGTTGTGTTTATAGGATCTATAGGGAGAGCAGAGAGCTGAACTGCTCCAACCAGGTTTGTGTCTTGAAAGTTAACTGGTATCCATCCTGTTCCATCACTGTTAACGAGGTTTGCTGATGTGACACAGTTATATGACCAGCCTGATGGGAGAGAAGGGAGACCGAGGTTTGCGCATGTTGAGGTTGTGTCTGCAATAGAAATATATACAGTTGATGCTGTACCGAGACTAATATCAGGATATATAGCCTGAGAGACCTGGAGAGATTTATCGATGGACGTCAAGTCCTGGAGACGTTTAGAATCTCTTGCTTGTTTGAGAAGTTCTGCAGGGTTTAGAACTATAACAATAGCTGCTGTTAGGATTGCCAAGATGCCGATAACTATCAATAACTCAACTAATGTAAAGGATTTGTTCATGGGTTATTTCGTAGCGTTATAGATTGCAGATATTTTTGATGTTGAGAGAACGTGATTATAAATGCGGACGTCGTCAATGAACAAAGCCCCATAAAGCGTCGGGTACGCTCTTGCAAGCGTTGTGATAGTGTTGTTAGGAGTTGACGGCGTTGCTATGATGGTGGTGCTATTTACAATATTTCCATTCAAATATAATGCCTGTGCATCACCATTATCCGAACGGACATATGTGAGATGTATCCACTCATTTAATGGAATCCAGGTTTGCGGATAAATTATTTGTTTTTGCCCGACAGAATTATATGACGCAATAGACACACCGTTGTAGCCTCCCGAAGAATAATGATACCCCCACACCCTATCTACGGATGTGGTGTTTGTTGGATATATTGAGAAGATTCCTTCGTTATAACTTCCCTCGGGAATCTTTACCCACCAAGATATTGTTATATAGTCCGTATCGTATGTTTGATTAAGGTCTACATAGGCATCTACTCCATCAAAATTGCCCGCCTCTCCTTGCTTCCCGGTTGTATAAGTCAAATTGCCATATGCAGTTCCGTTGTTCTCGTTTCCAGAAGAATTATTAGTATTGCCATCTAGCTTCCAATAACCCGCCAGACCACGAGCAAACGTAGAGAGTGTCAGATCGGTTCCTTTTTCATACTGGGCGGGATCAGCTCCTCCGTCATTGGCAGCGATGGAAGCATATTTTTCCGATTCAAATTGTGAGGTCATCTCATAACTCCCGCCAGGTGTATATGTATAATAAAGTCCTGTTGAGGTTGTATTTGTTGGATCTATAGGGAGAGCAGACATTTGTATAGCTCCAACCAGACTAGCATCCTGAAAGTTAACTGGTATCCATCCTGTTCCATCGCTCTTAACAAGGTTTGCTGAAGTAGCACAGTTATATGACCAGCCCGAAGGAAGAGTTGGAAGACCTAGGTTGGCACAGGTTGAGGTTGTATCAGCTATTGATATATATATACAGTTGAGGCTGTACCGAGACTAATGTCTGGGTACATAGCCTGAGAGACATTAAGAGATTGGTCTATAGATGACAGATCCTGGAGACGTTTAGAATCTCTTGCTTGTTTAAGGAGTTCTGCGGGGTTTAATACAACCACGACCGCAGCAGTTAAGATTGCTAAAATACCGATGACTATTAGAAGTTCTACGAGGGTGAAGGATTTGTTCATGGGTTATCGTGTAGCGTTGTATATAGCCTCAACTTCCGATATAGAGAGAGAACGGTTATATATCCGAGTATCATCCATAAAACCAGTAAAATAGGTAGCAGCCGATCGAAAACCAAGCGACAATGAATTACCACTTAAATTAGGTGGAGAACTACCGGCGCCAAAGTATGATAATCCTCCATTAACATAAAGACTGAGATCGTATGAATCGTCAAAAACTGTACAAACGTGATACCAAGTTCCCGTAGATGGAGCAAATGTTGATTGATAATCTAGTATCGAGTCGGTTGTGAATCGCAATCTATCAGAAGCACCAATGTCTAATTTATATGAAGCACCCTTTTGAAACAATATGTCACTTCCAGTCACTACCGACCACTTCACCCACGCACAGAACGTGAAGCTATCTGTGAAATCAAACGTTGATTCATTTGAAACAGCTACATAATCATCCGTTCCATTAAACACACTTGTATAGTTTCCCACTTTCGCACTCGAACTATAACGCCCTCCGCTTCCTGACCAGGTACCGTTACTACCGCCACCAGAAGTATCATACGCCGTACTTCCACTCCCCTCCTCAAATGCCCAATAACCAACTAGTCCGTTATCTCTGGTACCAGGTGTTGCATCAAGATAGCTTCCTTTCTGGAGAACACCTGGGAACATTCCCCCATCATTAATAGCTGTGTCATGTTTCTCTGCTTCTGTTAGAGCGGTAATCTCCCACGATCCTCCCATTACATACGTATAGTACAAACCTGTAGAGGTAGTGTTGGTGGGGTCTATAGGGAGAGCAGACATTTGTATAGCTCCAACCAGACTAGCATCCTGAAAGTTAACTGGTATCCATCCTGTTCCGTCAGAGTTAATGAGGTTTGCTGATGTGACACAGTTATATGACCAGCCTGAGGGAAGAGTTGGAAGACCCAGGTTTGCACATGTACTTGTTGTGTCAGCTATTGATACATATACAGTTGATGCTGTACCGAGACTGATATCAGGATATATAGCCTGAGAAACGTTAAGAGATTGATCAACTGACGTCAAATCCTGGAGTCTCTTTGAGTCTCTTGCTTGTTTGAGTAACTCTGCAGGGTTTAATACAACTACAACTGCAGCAGTTAAGATGGCCAAAATACCTATGACGATCAGCAACTCAACTAGGGTGAAGGATCGAATAGAAGTCATATTTTATACATTATACCATTGCTGCAAAAATCATAAATAAAAACGCGCCCCGTACGTAATATAGAGAAAAGATTGGGTCACCAACAATCCTAACAATAGTAGGAGTCTCTATAACATCGAGGCTCACAACAATAAGACAACGTTGATACTAAAAACAACAACAACCAGAGTAGAAATAAGACAGTAGGAACAGGATTGTTTTAGAACAAACATCTGAATCCCCAACAGATAAAATGAATACAAAAGTGCTATAGCCGACAATACCATAACTAAAATCACAGCATATGGAGCAATTGAGGGAATGATATATGCAGCCAACAGAGCAATAATAACAATCACATAAAACAACATCGCCCACACTTCATTGCGTAGACCACATCGCACCCCCCATTTACTCCCTATAACAGCATCACAATTACTTCCAAACAAACACACTAGCGGTTTCACAGACCCCTGCTTGAGATAGATGTGGTATGAAAATGCAAACCCTAGTGCAGCAATAGCAAAAAAATTAACAAGAAGAAGCATACTATCTATAAATTACTAATAATATATTGAACAACATCACCAAGAGGGACTTGTTCTTGGGTGTTTTGGGAAAGATTCTTTATTTGTACAGTATTGTCTTCTTTTTCTTTGCCGCCAATTAATACAGCATATGTTATTCCTTTTTTCACTGCCCAGGAAAGCTGCCCCGAAAGAGACGACTCTGACCCGACATACAGCTCAGCAGAAACATTTTTCTCCCGAAGTTCTGTGGCGAGACGTTGAACATCCTCAACACACGATTCATCAAAATTCAATACCGCAACATCAGCACATTTTGGACTATCTTCAATCAATCCGAGTTGTATCATTGCTTCAAACAATCGATCAAACCCAACCGATGCACCCAAAGCAGTTAACGAAGACGAGCTGAATTGCCCAACAAGTTCATCATATCGTCCTCCAGCAAATACACTTCCCATTTCGGGTAGGTTGGGAAGGATTGCCTCAAACACCGAACCTGTATAATATCCGAGTCCACGTACAACAGAAAAATCAACAGTCCATGCATCAGAAGGAACATTAAGAGCGGAAAGAGATTTAGATATTTCTCGAAGTTCTTTTATCCCCTCTTGTGCAATTGCACTATCGCCCATCAACGATGAAACACGATCCAAAACCTTTTCAACGTCATCACCGCTACCCTCTTCTAAAAATGTCTTAATAGCTTCTATCTGATCTTTTTCAAGAGATGTTGCATCAGACGAACTTAGCTCTTCAGAAATTTCTTTCCATCCGATCTTTTCATTCTTATCTACAATTCGTAGTACATCCTGAGTCTTTTCAGAATCATAACCGGCATATTCACTCAAACCCTCCAGAACTTTTCTGTGTCCAACTTTAATCATTATCTTTTCAATACCCAATGTGCTCAAAATGTTATATATAAGAGCAATAATCTCTGCGTCGGCCTCCATCCGTTTTGAACCAACAATATCGATATCACACTGCATAAATTCGTGATAACGTCCTGCCTGCTGACGCTCCCCACGCCACACTCTTCCAAATTGATACCTCTTGAAAGGAAATGTGAGGTCGGTTGCGTTTGCAGAGACAAACCGCGCTAGTGAGGCGGTAAGTTCGGGTCGCAATACAAGGCCCGTCTCTTTATCATCACCACGCCCTATAAAAAACAATTGTTTTCCAAAATCATCATCCCCTCTTGTAATAATTTCTTCACGCTCAACGGCAGAAGTTTCCAACGGAACAAAACCAAATCGCTCAAAAACTTCCCTCATTTTAGAGAGCATCCCAGCACGTATTGCCGCTTGGTTTGGGGCATAGTCGTGAAAACCGCCAGGCAACTCAGGTTTTATGCGTTTAGATGTCATATGTATTTAAGTATATCACACCATTAAAACCAACTTCCATACATGGCTACCATGAAGAGCAAAATGTGATGTTCAGCAGAAGGGACTTGTTTTAGAAAGCAGCATTGGTTATTATAAGAAAAACAGTTATATTAAAACCATGAGTATAGAGAATATTCCAAAAAACGAATTAAGAGATGCGGAAGGAAAATTGAAGCTCTCTCCCGCCTTACGGGAAGTAATGGGTAGAGAATTACACTTTGACGAAGACGAATTCAACAAGGCTGCACGAGACAAGCGCAACAATAGCAGAGAAGTTTCAGAAGATGCTTTTGTAAAAACAATAAGAGCTATGGTGAAATGGCTGGAGGATGGAGAAAAAAGACCTCTCATGGAGCGGAGGCTATATGGAACGATGCTAAGAATACTGCAAAGAGACTCGATGGAGGAACACCCTGATATGGAATTATTCGAAAGAGCTATGCAAGATATAGCAGAACTTGATGAATACGATCTCAAGCTTTGAACTAAAATCAACATGCTAATAACAAGACCCCTTATTAGGGGTCTTAATTAAACAGCTTTATCGGTTGAATCGCAGTTCTCCTTGTGGTCCTGCTTCCATCTTTTGCTGAAATCGTTTCAGAGGACTAGCAGTAGGTTCTTCGTCACTACTATCAACCTTGTCTGGGATTGATGTGGATGGTAGTGGTGAAGGCCTCTTCCAATCAATAGTACCTGTTGAATACCCGGTATTAGCATTAGGACCACTTGTAGAACCCTCACCTGGATTAATAACCCCCCTTACCCGACGTTGTTCTGCGGTTCTAATGAGTTCTGCGGCACGTTCCGGATCTTTATCACCAACGTTGCGAATCGCTTCTGTGCGAGTATTAATAGCACGTTCTTTTATGTTTCTCAATTGCTCCATGTATCGCTCGGGAACATCACCCGAGGTAGGCTCCAGGTTTTCAAACAATTCCATATTTTCATCAAGTTCATCAAAAACCTCATCCTCTACTTCTTCGTGTTCCGCACGAATACGTTCAACAAAAGATTCCCATTTTTCTACATCTCTAGCAATAGTTTCAACACGATTATCACGTCGTTCTATAATCTGTTCCTTCATATCCTGAACTCGTTGGGAAAAAGCTTGTACTCCAACACGTGCTGCTTTTTCAGGATCGATCTGCTCCAAACGCTCTAATAATTCTTCCTGACGATCTTGAGCACGTTCAATGACTGTAGAGATTGCTTCTTGAGCCTGTTCGGGAGCTTTTTCCAAGACACGCTCTAATGTACTAATATGGCGGCTGGTCCGCTCCGTCACTTTCTCAATAATATTACCGGTATCATCACTCTCGGCTAACGCTTCGGCACGTGCAACACGCTTCTGATATCTCTCAACGGCCTCTTGTGCCTTCTCATCCCCCTCTGCTGCTAACTGCTCAGCCTCAGCGAGACGACGTTCAGCTAATTGCAAATGACGTTCAGACTTATTCTGTTTACCAAAAGCAAAGAAAGTACCGATATCTTCAGTTATTCTCTTAAAAAAGAAGAATGGGCTGGCAGGTGTAATAGTAATCCGAGAAGTGTCGCTCAGATCAGTTTCTTGGGCAAACACAACACCAGGAACTATTACCGCTGCCACCAACAATAATACAATAGCAATACGCATATTTATTTAATTACTTATGTTTTTAAGTATATCATATTTTCCCAACCTACTCATATCGCAGTGCTTCCATAGGACTTTTTCGTGAAGCATTGCGAGCCGGAACCACACCAAAGACAATCCCGATCAATCCAGAGACACCGATACCCAACACAATCCCCCATATTGACACAATAAATGAAAATGAAATTCCGGTTGCATATGAGGCAATAATTGTAATAATCCAGGTGATAACAAGACCAGTCACAATTCCAATCACACCACCGGCCACAGTTAGTAACACTGCCTCACTGATAAATTGCCACAAAATAGCTCTGTTGGTTGCACCAAGTGCCTTACGCAATCCTATCTCCCGAGTCCGTTCTGTCACAGAAATCAACATAATATTCATCACACCGATACCCCCCACCACCAACGATATCGCAGCAACCAATCCCAAAAAGGCGGTGATGCCGTCAAAAACACTGTTTATACTCTCCAACATATCTTCTGGTGTGTTGATAATAAAATCATCATCTTCAGGGTCATCAATCTCATGTTGTTCGCGCAATGTTCTTGCTGCATCTTCTGCGACCGCGTTCACTTTGTCTGGAGATGAGGCCTGAATGGCAATTTCTTGAATATGTCTGATACCAAGAATATATTGCCGCGCAGTTGTGTATGGCATAATAACTACATCGTCCAGTCCAAGAAACGATGCATTTTGTGCTGAGGAAATACCGATAACTTGAAGACGTTTATTTTTAACCTTGACCCGTTCTCCGATTGGATCCTGCAACCCAAACAAATCCTTGGCGATGTCTTTGCCCAAAACAACAACCGGTGCCTGAGAAGCAACATCAAACTCATCGAATGCTCTCCCAGAAATTATATCGATTTTGTATATTTCAAAAATATAATAGTCACTTCCCATGATAAGCGGGCTCGCTGCTTCGGTGCCGTATGTAACGGTTTCGGAACCACTAATCGCTGCATTAACCATCACGGCGTCAGGAACATTTTCTTTGCGCCGCAATGCATCAACATCTTCAGGCTGAAGAGATTCACTCAATATCGCTTCCATAATATTGGTATGACTGCTACCAGCATTAATTACAACGATACCAGACCCAAACACCTCAATCTCTCGGATAATCAAATCCCGTGCACTATTGCCGATAGCCATCACAATCATAATCGCTGCAACCCCAATAACCACACCAACAACGGTTAGCGCACTGCGTATTTTATGAGCCTGCAATCCCTGTACAGCTGTTTTAAATAAATCTGATGTAGTAATCATGATTGTCGTAATGCTTCAATAGGACTCTTGCGCGCTGCACTGCGAGCAGGGAAAATGCCAAAAAACAATCCAACAGCAACTGAGACACCAACTCCCCACACAATCCCCTGCACAGAAAGCACGAACGGAAATGCGATGTCGGCAAATGTAGCTGCTCCCCAGATCGCTACGTATGTTAAAACACCTCCTAACACCACACCTATAACACCCCCTACCAGTGTCAGAAGTGCCGCCTCAATAAGAAATTGCCATAAGACAGACCGGTTAGTTGCACCCAACGCTTTGCGCAATCCAATCTCTCGTGTCCGCTCAGTAACAGACACAAACATCACATTCATAATCCCTACACCACCAACAACAAGTGAAATCCCCGCTACAGACGCCAAAAGCACCGTCAAAATAGCGGTAATGGACTTAACACCCTCAGCAACGTTTTCCTGGGTGTTAACAAAAAAATTATCTTCCTCAGGATCATCGATATTATGATTGTCACGCAAGAGAGCTTCAATATCTTTCACCATTCCTTCAATTTGATCCACCGACCCCGCCTCTACGGCCACACGCTGAAAATGCCTGGTGCCCAAAACATCCTGCTGGACTGGAGGATATGGAGCAATGATTGACTCATTAAAATTAACGAAGGAAGCACTGCGAGATTCAAGAACTCCAATCACCCGAAACAGCGTATTACCAACCCGAATCTTTTTATCAATCGGGTCCTCTAATCCAAATAACTCCTCCTGTATAAATTTACCAATCACAGCAACCCGTGTTTTATTATCGACGTCAGTCTCATCAAAAAACCTTCCGGATGCCATATCCAACGAGAATGAGTCCTGTGCGTCAGGTGTACTCCCCAGAATTGTAGAGGTGACAAGTTCGGATTCATATTCAACCTCGGCAATCCCGAATGCATACGGAATAACACGAATTGCATCTGGAACATTGGCGGGGTCTTGTAAATCCTCGACATCTTTAAGTTTAAGTGAGTCTGCCAATAGACTCGAGCTAACATCCATAACGCCACTTGGTTTCTTTCCTGGAAGAACAAAAACAACGGTAGGACCGAAACTTTGAAACTCGGATAGGACGAAAATACTGGCACCCTCCCCCACCGACATAACAACCATGATAGAGCTGACACCAATTATGATACCGAGCATAGTCAACACAGCCCGTCCCTTATGGACTGACACACCCTTTAAAGCACTAGCAAACAAATCAGCAAAACGCATAATTATTTCAAAAATCCATCCTGCTTGACCAAATGACGTTTGGATACCTTCTCATCACTACCAACCAAACCGTCCATAATATGAATGATCCTCTCAGCAGAGCTTGCCACATACGATTCGTGTGTAACGACAACAATTGTGTTGCCTTCCTTATTCAAATCCTGCAAGGTTCCCAAAATAACTTCCCCTGATTTAGAGTCTAGGTTTCCAGTCGGCTCATCAGCAAAAATAATAGAAGGTTTATTGATAAGTGCACGCGCAATTGCAACCCTCTGTCGTTCTCCTCCGGATAATCGCGATGTTTCATAATCAATACGATCAGAAAGTCTAACCATATCAACTACCTCTTTAGCTCTAGCATGCCGTGCTTTTGGGCTCATCCCTGCATAGATGAGCGGGATCATCACATTCTCAAAGATTGTTAATCTCGGTAAAAGATTAAAGGTCTGAAAGACAAACCCTATCTTTTTATTCCTAATGTGCGCCAATTCATCATCGTTATATTCAGATACCTCCTTACCCTCAAACTTGTATGAGCCACCTGTTGGACGATCTAAAAACCCCAACACTTGCATCAGAGTTGATTTTCCAGAACCAGAAGGCCCCATAATAGATATGAATTCTCCTTCTTTTATTTCAACATCAACACCACGTACAGCGTGGGTCTCAACCTCATTGTTATAATAGGTTTTTTCTAGTCCTTTGGTGACAATTAGACTCATGCTAATCAGTCAGGATAATATCTTTTTCTTCAAGTCCTTCAATAATTTCTGTACGTCCGTCGGATCCACGCAGTCCCGCTGTAATCTCAACCTCTACCTCTGCCCCATTATCCAACATCTTCACAAATTTATCTCCATTCTTTGAGATGATATTACGAGTTGGGATATACAATACATCATCCTTACGATCCTGCAGGATATCGACATCGGCTGTAAGGCCGGGACGAATTCGGTCATCTTCTTCTAAGAATTGCAATGTAGTTTTGTATGTCGCCACACCTTCAATAATAGTCGCACCGATATCAATTTCTATAACCTCAGCATCAAAAATCTCATTACTCCCATATGCATCTAACGTAACAGATGCATATTTACCAACATTAACCTTCGCAATATCAGATTCAGTAACATTTGCCTTAATTGTATAAAGACCTCCACCAACAAGAGACATGATTTCAGTATTTGCGTTCACAATCTCTCCCGAGTTATACACAACCTTTGTCACTGTTCCTGCAAACTGGGCTGAAATAATCGTTTTTCCAAGTTGGGAACGGTAGTAGGAAACCTGTGCTCTCTGAGCAGCAAGCCCTTCCTCAGAAGCTCCTGCACGAATAAGTGCGAGATTGTTTTCTGCAGTCTCAACAGCAATAATCTGTCCTTCAATAAGTTGGGAATTGTTATCTACTGCAGTAATAGCCGATACAACATTGCTGCGAGCTGTTGCAAGATTTAATTTATAAGAATCGAGGGTTGTCTGACTTAACCCTGGGGGGTTAGTGAGAGTATCTTGCAGATTGGAAAAAAGTTCAAGTGAGACCTGCATACGTACTCTAGCATCTTCAAGTGAAGTCTTAATCTGTTCATGGCTTGGAGATACACCTAGATCAACGAGTGATTGAACCCATTCTTTCAACATCTCCCGTGCCTTCACACGATTTAGTTTCGCAAAAACTTCTGCCTGCGAATCAACCGATATGTATGTGAGTTGGGGTGAACCACTTTCATCTCCTGAGAAGAGTGCGTCAATCTTGTTGCGCACGGCATCACTAGTATCAGAAAACGCATCTTGAACCGCATTGTATGCATCTTCATAATAAGCTTCTAGAGTTGCTTCTGCAGAAGACAGTGCAAGTTCTTTGGCACGAATCTCTTCAGGACGTGCACCACGTTCCAATTCAGCAAGTGTCGCCTCTGCCTGTTCTACCTGTGCATTTAAATCAGAGTTTTCAAGCCATGCTAATGTCTGGCCTCTATATACAACGCTACCCACACCAACCAGTATTGAAGCGATACGCCCACTTCTTTCAAATGCCAAATCGATACTTTGTGCGGGGGTAACTGTCCCTGTAACACTCACTTCGGAAACAACAGTACCACGTTCAACTTGTGTTGTATTGCTAGGTACCTGTTCTCCGCCCGAAACAATAACAACAATAATAATAATTACGGCAATTGCTCCCAAAATCCACCACAGCTTTCTACGCATAAATGCAAAAATTTTGTTCATCGTTTAAGTTTACTATTTATGAGTTATTCTGTCTACGATATATAAAAACGTCGCAATACAAATTTGTATGCGGCATCATTTGACTCTCAGCACTTCATTCCCCCTCTAACGGAATTGATAACTCTCCGTATTGTAAAACCTGCTTGCCATCTTCTTCTGTTAGCCTGATCATCTCTGTTTCTCCGATTATTTTAGCCCTCATATCATCAAATGCTTCTACGGTAACTTCTCCTTTATTTGTTAGATACACAGCCAATGCATCCAGACTCAGGCTGTGGCCTACCGAACCAATAATTATCGGCCTGTCCGGAATATACTTCTTTACAAACTCCCTCAATCTGTCCAATCCCGCTAATTGCTTTTCCGCTATCTCTTTTGGATTTGGCCCTCTTAAATCATCAATCACGCCTTGGTTGTCCAGCCAGTCTCTGAATGCCTTCTCACTATCACCCCCGCTACGCTTTAGTAGTTCTTGTGAGTATTGTGTCCACTTACCTTCCTTGGTGGTGAAATCTCCCACAAATGAAAACTCTTTGACAAACAAAGGGAAATCAATAACAATTTTCTTTTCTGGATTAGAAGTTATTCTATCTACCAAATAATCTATTTTATTTGAATATCTTTCTATCTTCTCTAAATCACTCGGTAAAAAAACAAGGATATCATCTCGTTTTTGTTCCAAAACAATATTTCGCATTTCATCACCATAAATTAAAGTAGTGGATTTGGTTCTTGCAATTTCTGAAGTTCCACCCATAAACATAACTGTTCCATCTTCAGCTTGTTCTAACAATTCAAGAATCTCGTTGGCACGCTGTCTTGCAAGTTCAACCCCTTCTTTGGAGACGTCCTCAAAATCAGGCGATTCCGGATCGCCCTCTTTCGGTTTTGTAGAATGTCTTGTAAAGAAATCTTCTTTGTGCATAATGTTATTTCTTTATTTTAACGATTCCCTTACCGGTGTCAACCTCTACAACATCGTTATCTTTCAAAATTTGGGTTGCTATCCCGGTTCCAACTATACAGGGTATTTTGAACTCTCTAGCCACTATCGCGGCATGGCAAGTTAATCCCCCTTCATCAGTAATAATTGCTCTGGCCTTTTTTATATATGGAATATAGTGGGGAGTAATTTGTACAGCTGTTAGAATCTTTCCGTCTATTAACCGCTTTTTATTTTTCAGTTCCGATTTGTCTTTAATAACAGTAATTTTCCCTTTCAATATTTTGCCTGAATCATACACAGTCTGTCCTGTTATTTTATTATTGTTTTTTGACTTTTTTGATTCTTTGTCCAGTTTCAAAAAGTATTTTCGTATTTTTGTAATCTCTGCAGAATCATCGATAACCTCCTGGTCCTTGCCTCTTAAATTCAGATATACAAACCCGTTATCTTTTCTTAACTTGATGATGTCTTTTATTTCAGCGCCCGTTAATTTCTCATTTAACCATGCTTTAACCTCTTTTAGAGTCAGGAACTTTATTAAAAGTAGTGGGGTGAGTTTTAGTTTTTTTCTTTTTATTAAAAATTTGAAAAAATAAGATAAATTTTCAACTATGGCTTCTTCCTTAAATGCCACGCTATTCCTCCATGAATCATGTTTTTTTACTACATCCCCGATGTTTTTCAGATTATCTATATTTTCAGCCAGCTTGAGGCCCAAAGAAAAGATAATAATGAACTGGGCGCTCGCTATTTCATAAAGGCTTAATATTTTATTAAACAATCTTATACTCTCACGATAGTTATCTTTTTTTATGACTGTAATCAATTTTTTACCATATGCTTCTATGTCTTTATACAGAAGATTATTTTTTTTGATATAAGATACTAAGATTTGAGGATTTTCCAGAATTTTTTCGTTTGAAATAGCGTGGAAATCTTTTGCTTGCCGAAGATTAAATATCCTGATCGGATGATTCTTTTTGAGTGGAACGAGTATCGTTTCCGCAAACTCTATACCATATTCCTTTTTGAAATATTTAATATAACCATTTCGTTTTGCAGAATAGAATAACAACGATTCGTCAGTTCTCACTCCGAAAAACCACTTCTGGCTTTTTATATAATCAAAAATGCTTTGATTATTCTCGGTCATGTTGTGTAAAATTGTTTTCAAAATAATAAGTCACTTTCTTTTTCCCTGTGATGTATAAAATGTAGTAGAGTCCGTAATGAGTAATGTTCTCTCGATTCGGGAGTTTCCATTTCTGCCTCCTTAAATGTTATTGGGGCTTTTTAATAACTGTAACAACCCCATTCTCTGCGTCAACCTCAACTAGATCACCATCCTTCAGAATCTTAGTAGCGATTTTTGCACCAATGATGCAAGGTTTCTTCATCTCGCGCGATACTATAGCTGCGTGGCAAGTAATACCGCCTTCGTCTGTAACGAAGGCAGCCGCTTTTTTCATTGCAGGAAGAAAATCGGGCCGAGTCATTGGCGCAACCAGAATATCGCCTTCGTTAACCTTATTCATATCTTTAAAAGTAAGCATTATTTTTACCGTTCCAGAAACCACACCTCCTGATGCGGCTACTCCCCTTAGAACAGAAGTGTTCGTTTCAGTTTTTGGTTCTACGAGTTTAATATTGTTTTTTTCTAGAAAATCTTTATATCTTTCCCCATAGACAAGTTGATCGTGAAAATAGATATAACCCTTGGAGACAACGTTAGCTTTCTTTTTTAATTCGGCCTCATCTAAATTTCCAAACACATCTTCTGGCAGTATGAAATGTGAGGAAGAACCTAACTGGGGATATACTTTTTGGAGATTTACATCAAACAATTTATCTCTCTCCGATGAATATTCTTGTGTTTGTTCTCTGGCTTGCATTGCAAGATCCCGTAACTTTTTAGGAACATACTCTAAATTAGGGATCACCCATACAAATGCTAAATCAGTGGAAAAATCTAAATATAGGTTGTATAGTTTTTTTAAATCCTTTTTTGAGCCGGTGTTTAAATCTCCTGCAAAATATGGCTTTATTTGCTTGAATGAGTTTGAAAACGAATCAATGGTTTTTTGAACAAACTTTTTTTCCTGAGCCTTTTTACCAATATGGGCAAAGAGCTGTTTCATTTCTTCAGGATCATGATAAATAGCGACCAAATCCTTTCCTTCATAAAAAAATAGTTCATTTACAGGTTTATACCCAATAAGTTTTTCAGCTCGACTTAAGGTATCGCAATAAGCCCTCACCTGAAAGAGACTATATTCTCGACTGTGTTCTTTGGCAAGGACTACTTTCTCCCCTTTGTTGCAAGATTTAGAGAGCGTGGTAATTGGTCTTGATTGGACAATATAAAATTTATTCTTCTCCTGTGCCCATTCAATATCTACGGGAAAGCCGTAGTGAGATTCAATCTCAAGAATAAGATCCGTGAGTTCGAGGATTTCGCTATCGGGAAGGACCTGTTTTGCGCCTTTTGCTTCTGAAATATCACGCCACTCATTACCTCCAGTATTTTTTCGAAACAACCCACGCTCTTGGGTAATTACATTTTTATCAATAATACGCCTTGGTCTTTTCTCCACCACATAGCTATCTGGAGTGATTGAGCCAGATACGATTGCCTCTCCTAAGCCAAATCCAGCTTCAATAATTATCTGATTTCTATCTTGTGTTACCGGATGGACAGAAAATGCAATACCCGCTTCTTCACTCACAATCATTTTCTGGACAACGACTGCAACAGAAATCTTTTGTTTGTGTAATTTTTTTTCAAATCGATAAAAAATAGCGCGAGGAGTAAAGAGAGAGGCCCAGCACTTTTTTATATTTTCAAGCAACTCCTCCTCTGTTGTATTAAGATAGCTTTCAAGTTGCCCCGCCCACGATGCGGTTGCAGAATCTTCAGCTGTTGCTGATGATCTAACCGCTACATATTCAGCACCTAACTCGTTGAAAAACGATTTGACCTCTTTGGCAATTTCATCTGGAAAAACTGTTTCTGAAATCAAGGTCTGTATCTGTTCTGAAGCACCTTCAACAGTATGCATTTTTTTACTATCAACAGAGTGCAAGATAGAATCTATTTCAACATTCAAATCTGTTTCTTCTAAAAATTCATCAAAGGCTAGTGAGAGAATGACAAAACCAGGTGGAACTGCAATACCTGCTTGAGTCATTTCACCGAGCGAGGCGCCTTTGCCTCCAGTAAGAGCAACGTCGTCTTTATCTATGTCATTGAAACTTTTAATTGATTTCATGTTTCTATTTAGTTAAATCACCAGCTTAATCGCATGGATCCTCCGGCATCGGCGCAGATGGAACACCATGTTTCACCCACTGTCCGTTATCACAGATCCAGTCATCCTCAGATCCTCCAATAACAAAGCGCAGCAAAAAAATCACTACTATGATTATCAATATGATCAAAAGCTTTTTAAAAATTAGAGCTGTCTTATTCATATCTTTATGATAACATCTCTATCAATTTCAAGATATTGTAAGAACACAAAAACCGGTCAGAAACATTCTGACCGGATTGGTGGTCCCACTACCCTTCAAGTTCTAGTGCTACAAGCATTGTACGAGCTCTCGTCCTGACGGAATCATGAGCATGCTCGGCAAAGTAGCGCAGAGCCCAGACAGGCTGAAGATCGTCAACACCCCCTTCAAACGCCTCGATTGCGATATCGTTCGGAAGATGGCAAATCAAATCTACAGCTGCCTCTGCCGGTGTTTTGCCACCTCCTACCACCTGTGGGCATTCTTTGAGAGTAGCGATAAAATACTCTCCCTGACGAAGGGGTTGGATCACAAAGTCTTCCATTTCACTCCTCCTTTTTTTGTCTGTTTATTTTTTGATGTAAAACTCAGTACTTGTCATATTGTAGCACTAATTGTTCTATACGTCAAATACTCACTATTTAATAAAAAGGCGCCGTACCGATAGGTAGTGCGCCTTGAACTGTGAAGCTTATCAAAAACCTCGCGCCGAAGGAGAAGAAGATGATGGATTTCTGAGGGAGAGACCTCTTTTTGAACAGAAGATTTGAAGGAATTTGTAGAATTTGTCTTCGTCCGTGTCCAACATGCTCACTTCGGGGACATTATGAGAATAAAAAGAGAAGCATGGAATTGCGATTGTGTGGCTTAATCCTAACATTCCATCCCGCGGCCTCATATCGTCTTTTTAGTCGACGTTTTTGTGTATCCCCAAGTCTTGTAGGAACTACGACTTCTATCTTTTGTCCCTCACTGCGGGAGTGGTAACTTCTTTTAAGTTCCTCGTCTATCTTTTGAGAAATTCCATACAATGGATTAGGCAATGGATGAGAGACGTCGATTTTTAGAATTGGCATAACTATCTCCTTTTTGAGTGCTTTGAATCCTAATCTAGCTTACCCCCAAAACCACCATGTGTCAATAACACATAATTCCTCCTTTGTGTTTCTATACACCCTCTAAAACCATCCAAATCTTCACCATAGCAAGAGTATCCAATTTGCAATACTCGATAAGGTCAGAGATTAATTTCTCCTTATCAATATCACCCTTCTCTTTTAGAACTACATCCATCCATAGTCTTTGAGCGGATGCACCCTCCTGAACACTAAGTTCTTTGTATGATAGTTCGGGAACCAATACAGGTAATACGTTTTTAATAGATGCACTGCCGAGAAAATCTTTATCTACAAAACATCCATCTGTAAAAGGTTCAATCAAATCAATCACTCTATCATTAACATCTTCTAAAAACTCAGCGAATTCCGGAAACATCTCCCCCATCTCTTCATTTCGTTTCATCTCAAAGCTCTTATACCAAACCACCACACTACCGACTGGACCGATATCCTCTTTGAGTCTTTTTAACAGGTTAGGAACTGGATTATCACTATCTCTATGTATGTATTCAAAGTGTTCGGGTTCTCCCCCTGGTTTTTCAACAACGTGCAGAGAGTACTGAAACGGTATCTGTTGATATGGCCTAGTCCCATCATACGGTGGGATAGTCCCCATCGCTGTCTCATAATCAAGGAAGTATATAGGATAAGTTAATGCACCGAGAAAATCTTTAATCTTCCCCTTGTCTATCATGCACTTATTATTCTTGGTTGCCACAACCTGTGCGTGTTGTTTTGTCGTTAATTTAAAATCATCTGGTATATCCTTAATAAGTTTTATACCCAAGTCTTCTAGTTCTCCTATACGGTTAGCACCGGGAGCTATAAGGTTGTATATGCTGTATCTTTCAACCTCCATACCCAAAGCTTTATAAATCCTCATCCATTCGTTCAGTGAACCCAACTTTGCATAACGTGGAGATGGGTCGGGCATATCAGACGAATCAACAACCTCTAATGCACGTTTAATGTTTTCTTTGGTCTCTTCGATCTTATCACGCACTCCTTCCGTAGCATCCGATACAGCCGTTAATTTAATAGAATCAATCTCTCCATCCCTCACATATTCATTGTTAACGTGTATAACTGCAATATTACGCACTTTTAAGCCAGCTGACTCAAGAACAACTGTCTGGAAAGCAAGATCAGGATAATGTTCTGGTTTAGTCTTTGTACTGGATTTGATTTCGTATAAATCAAATTCACTATCCCCCACTCTTTCTATAACGTCACATATGCATGTAATGTTGTCGGCTTCAAATCTTCCTTGGAATATGGCTTTGGTGCCGTCATCTAATACCTGTTTAGTTCTTTGTGGCATCGATAGGTATTCTTGGTATGAGTCAAATCCTACCTGTACACCATCTGAAAATCTTTCTTCTGCGTATTTTTCAAATTCATGGCCAGCATCAAAAATTGCCTGGAGATTGGCGTCTGGTTTTGGAAGTTTTGTTTTATCGTGCTTCTTTAACCACAGCCAGGCTGGGTGTTTGAGAAACATCATGTATTCGGATTTGGATAGTTGCATGTTCATAAAAATAAATCGATTTATTTTTTATCACAATTATTTTTTTATCTCATGAAGACGTTGGTCTTCCTCTATAACAAGGTTGTCGAGTGTTTTAAATAATTTTTCTAGATCATTTTTATACGTGGCAATATAATCACCTACATGTATTTCCTTTTCTTTCTTTGTTAGATTCAGATCTTTCACAATGTCTGCATTAGTGCGCCAGTACTCAGTTAGTTTTTCTTTATCCAATGCCTTTGTGAATTCACTAATACGAGGCACATAAGATTTATCGTCCTCACGCTCCGAAACAAATACTCGTATGTAATTCTCAAATAAATAGTCTAAAAAGTACTCATAATTTCTTTTTTCATTCTCTGGATTAAAACAGAAGTTGAACAAATACTCATTAAATTTTTTCTTAATCCCGCAATTATCTTCGTTACCGGTTGGATCATATTTGCCACAACCAACTCCATGATCGATAAAATCATTCCCGATCTGATAAATAATAAAGCTTGTTATCCTGGTTTTTAATGTTTCAACCCTTATATCTATGTTATTTTTTTGAATAATTTTTTCTTTAATCTTATTCTCAACATACTCAGTACACGCACTAGCAACATCGCTCAATTGGAGTTTTTCTGCTTCAACAAAGATATTCACTTCTGCATCAATATATTGCTTCTTAAAAATATGAAAAATCTTTTGTGATATCTCTCTCATTTCTTCAAGAGTGATGGAGTGCAAATCACCATCGGTAAGTGCATTCTTGTCGCCGTGTTTGGAGAGAGATGTTGTAAGGTTAAAAATATCACCACCTCTATCTGCATTACAAAACAAACGAAACATCATTAAATCATGTAGCCCCAGCAGCCCTCGATCTGGATGGGATAGTTTTTTCAATATGCCATCATCTTCGTGGCGTCCTTCTCCAAAAATCCATTCAGCAATTTCTTTTATGTTTTCAGGTGTGTTGTGAGAACGCTTACCCGACACATCGTTCCAACCAGAATCATTTAATAGGCGAGTTAGAAAATAACTAAGCCCGTTGCGCAAACCCACATAAATTTTCTTACCCTCCTTAATCTCAAGAAGGGAGTACGTATGAATATTATCTAAAAGATGTGTAATTACTGACCCTGCTACCTTCGATTTTAGCATTCTCGCATTATTTATAATGATTCTCCATAGTTGTTCACGCGTTCCCTCGCCTTCATTGTAAGTAAATTCTTCATCCATAAAAACCTCATCAAGCGTCTTAGTCTCATTAAGTATTTCATCTTTCCGATCAACATAAAATTTGTGCTGCTCGGTCTGTATCGGTTTAGATAGATTTACAATTAAGTTTAAGTAATCCTCAAGATTTCTACCGTTGGTCCAGCCTCCATTAAAACATGCCAACGACGTTCTCACTTCAGGTGGAACACTGTCAACTCGACAATCTTCAATTCGATCGGAGAGATTAAATACCTGTTCCAAAAGAAACCGTCCACCTTTATTATTTTCAAGTTCTTTCAGATATCTATCATAGGATTCTGAATTTTTATAGGTGGAATTTCCACGGTCATACCCACTCTCTTTTTTGTCTTCTGGATAATCATCATCGTATGGCATAACCACAGAAAAGAATCCACGATTGCCATTTGTTTCTGTGTCGTATATCTTTCGAAAAATGTTTGGATAATGAATATAAATTAACAGCAAATGGATTAGGTCGTGTTTATCGAAGTCGCTAGTCTTAAAATCAGTTGTGTGCAATTCAAAAAGTATCGCGGTATTAATAAGACGTTTTAATTTTCTGATATCACCAATAAACGGGAGGTAGTTATGGTACTTCGGTGATTTATAAATATCCAATAAGCCCCCGACTGTTTGCCTCACAAGTATTGGATCTACCAGGCTATCTGATAATATAATTTCAAGATTTTCAGAAACATATTTTGATAAATCTTTTTGATCCAAAAATAAACTAATCTTGATGTTAATAAACTTTTCTAGAAATTCATCGATTTTTTCAACGTCCGGTGTTTCAGCTTCAAGTGTTCCAATATTATTAGTATCGTAGCAAAGAACATAAGAAACGTTTGGCAATATAAAACTTTTTCTGATAGTAAACAAAACATTCTTTATCTCAGAAAACTCCATTCGATCCAGGTCATCAACAATAATAATAACTTTTTTATTAAAGTGGCTCAGAACTACACTCAAATCATCGAAGGCATCTTCAACACCATATCCAGTTGTAAAATTTGGAATATTAAAGCCGAGAAATGAAAAGCGACTGACTTCTCTAAGTAAGCGTGAATATCTTGAAATAAGTGGCCTTATTTCCGGCACAAAAGAATCTTTCTGTATAGTTTGTATAAGACCATTTACAAAAACATCTAATAAATTTGCATCGCCCGCATATCTAAGAGGGTTGAATTTGTAAACAAGGATATCTTTCTCATATTTTTCATCCCAATATTCCTTGCAAAAATTTATAAAAGTAGACTTACCAATTCCCCACGGTGCATCTACTCCAAAGACAAAGCTCTTTGATGACCCGTTGTTATAGACTCTTTCTGCAAACTTATCTGCTCGTTTTGCAAAATTGAGAAGATCGTCCTTTTTTGATTGCAACTCCTCATCAGAAATAAGTATTGAATCAGGGTCCTCTCTTCTTTTTAAGAACGCCTTACCGATAAATAATATAACGAAAAGGGCTGGGATAAAGGCTATCACAAGAAGCTGCCATAAGCTAAGTAATGAAATCGTTACTGCGCACCAATCGGTGAAAAAACCACCCCACAAGAAGCCAATATAAATTCCAATGAACAAAGCGATTAATATATCGAAACGTTTACTTTTTACAAGCTTAAATCCGTAACCAAAAAAACCACGCGTAATAAGATAGAAAACTAAAATAAAAACGTAAAATACAGCGAAAGCCAAAGCTGCACTTTCGTAATTATTAGTAATAATGCGCTCAATTAGAGTTTCTGCGAACGCCCAAAAAAAGACCCAGACCTCAAAAAATATGACGCCTAGAAATACAGTTTTGACGAGCACATACAAACCCGTCCCGGTTATACGAACACCCGAGAGAAAATCGACTACTTTTTTGAAATAAAGTCTTATAATTGTTTATTATACCAACTTTTTATAGAAATGAGTCGCCAAAATCCAACAGTCACATAACTACTATTCCGAAAATCTTTCTACGCATCTCTGTCGCGCGATAGTAGCACTAAAGCCAGTTGTATTCGATCCCACAGATTTCTCTACACAATCTTCTATTGTTTTATTCTGTAAGAGCTTGAATTGTTTATATTCTATGTATTTTGAGAATATATAGCCGACTGCAAAAATTAATATCGCAATACTGATTAGCAAATAAAAGATTGTTTGTTTTTGTGTGTTTTCTTTTAAGAAAAATTTCATATATAAAAAATTAAAACTGAAGAAATAAAAACGCCAAACTAATAATTATATTGGTTTCCCTAAATAGGTCTTGTTAAAGTAATCCATAGTCCGCCAACTCTTTATGAGCATTAATTAATTCAGAATTTAATTGTTTTATATACTCTCTACTAATATCCTGATACAAATCTTTATTAGAATCATTTAATTGAAAATCAAATTGACCCTCTTTTAGTTTCTTCAATAATCCATTAAATACCTTTTTAATCTCTTCGGGGTTATCTTCGGTGAGAGTTATCTCAAAATCTTGATCACCCGTATTAAGAACTAGGGTCGTTTTTTTGCTCCCCCTTTTAATTGTCGCTTTATGTGTTTCCATAGATTTTTACTCTTTCACCGAAGGCTTCTCTGCCACCCTCCAATGTTTTCATACTAATACTTTTCCAATCCAAATTTTCCTTTCCTTTCTTGGCACAAATTAGATTATTTGTAAAAGGGTTTCCTTGATATGTATTATAACAGTCTATATCGTGTTCACGATAAATTGAATTATAAGGAAGTGTTCTGACTGCAATATTGGCGTCATGAGTCGCAATTATTACCCTTCGACCGCGTTGAGCGTATTCTTTCAAGATAGGAACTATTACCTTACTTATATAGTCACTCCCTAAACTTTTCTCAGGTTCATCGATAAGATAGATATCTTTTTCCTCCTTTAGCTCATTATACAAGAGAATCATTGAAGATTCACCATTAGACGGTTCATACTCCTTACCACTCAGAATGAAATGCTTATAAAACAAAAGCAAACTGCCTAAGCTAGTAATTGTTTCTGAACCGTCAATTGAGTTCAAAGCAGCAATTTTTTCGAAGAGTTTGTGTGAATAAACATTTTTTAGAATATCTTGAAACTTCTTTGCAACTTCTTTTTGGGGAGTTTTGTTTGCACCTCCTATTGGTTTGAATTTTGCGTTTATAAAGTTACCATCTTGAATTTTCAAATTAGTTTTACAATATAAATCTCCTTTAGCACCTAAGTCCCCCACATCTTTCTGATTTGAATCAATGTTTTTAGATAGATTATCAACTATTTTTTGAGCATTCCTCTTGATTGTAATTCTATTGCTCGCATAATCGTGGAAGCCTGTTTCAACTGGCTTCTCCACTCCTCCGGTTTTCTTTGCTACCTCTTTGGCAAAAACTTCAATCAGAGAATTGAGCATGGACGAACTTTTAAAGTCAAAGAATTTTCTCTCAGACTCTGACCTTAATCTTGCCAGGATAGTAGTTAAGACATTATCCAATCTTTTTAGCAATTGACTCCCGATGATATTTTGTAGTTTTGAGTTCGTCTTAGTAAATTCAACAAAATTGACAACTGTTTTATGCACTTCTCTAATATCCTCAAAATCGCGTTCTTCAGAAGATTCATCGACTTTTGTTAGTTCTGTTATTTTCAAACCCCGTGCTATTTTATTTGTTCTCTCCGTAGAATAATATGTCGAATAATTAAAAATACTCGTTATATCCTTCTCTGTGGCATTTTTTATGAAGTCTATTTCGTCAATACATTCTTCAATATCATAATCTTCTAGTGAAATATCCATTTTACTTCCCTTTAGATCATAGACTAGGTTCAGATGAGAGGAATCAGATTTATATAAACTTGTATGATATCCATTTTTGTTGTAATGAGTAGATAGAGCTTCGAGTATTTTTGTTTTACCTGTTCCTTTCGATCCAAAAAAAATGTTTATGTCTTTATAAATATCAAAAGTAACTGAATCACTCGATCCATCAAACGGAGAAACCGTAATCTCCTCTTTTGACTTTTTATTTAAAATGGTATCAATAGTGGGTTTGTCTTTCTCAAGCAACAAACAAAACTGCTCGAAGCTCTCTACTGGAAACCTTAAATCTGGAAGATTTTTCGAATTTTTTACGTAGTCACCCCAATCTTTTACATCTGAACCGTGGATAGATTTGTGTCCATGACTGATATAAATACCAACCGATATTGCATTCGTGGCCTCCTTCATCACTCTGTTTTTATTAGAAACCAGATTCGTTAACTGTTCAATTTGATTATCTGACAAATCAGGTTTTTTTGTGTAATAATGAGCAACATAAATTGCATCCAGAATATCAAATTTTTTAACTATTTCGTCAATACTTGTTGTAAATGAACTTTCGTTTTCCCCATTAAGTAACTTTTTAACCTCAACAGAAAAATTCTCAACATTTTTTGGGTTAACCAACACAATTAAATGAGCATTTTTTTTGTTCTCCAAGATATCAAGTTCTATGCCTGGCCAGATTTGGCATGCATTACCCACACGATTTTTGAACTCGTTAAATTGATCTAGGTCAAAATGATTATGATTCGTTATTGCTAGAATTTTTACATCCGTATTTCTAATAATCTTATCAAACTTAACACAAGCTACATTCCTAGTTGTGGGGTCTCCGGACTTAATCTGTTTTGTGTGAGCGTGAATATCTATTTTCATAATAATTTTGATTAACCAGTAAAATTAAATCTGTTAGGATAAACATTGCTCGTGCTAGCTGTCAGATGCGGGGAGCATTATACGATGTTGGAACCTATTTTTTATCCCCCAAACTCCTCAGAATAATACCGTACATCCTTCCCCTTTTCTTCAGCATACTCAATCTCTTTTTTCGTAGAATCTCCAATATATCCCCCTACATCAATAACAAAAATTCCGTCTGAGATATCTATTTTATAAAGATGCAAATCCCATAAGTGTTTTGCCATCTCTGGAGAGTACTCAATCCCCTCAGATTTTCCATAAAATGCTGGTGGAAGAACAACTACCCCATCTGTTGTAAGTTTTTTCTCTACTTCTCGAAACTGATCTTTAAATCTTGTACTCCCTGATAAGGTAACGATCTGTCTCTTCATATTCTACATCATACCAAAAGTTCTAAGGTGTTGTAAGGGTATAAAAATAACCCGAATGAATACGAGTTAAATTTGTTGACTGAGAGTAATATACAATATTAGAATCCTCCTGATTAAAATAGGAATAGGTTTTTGTGGTAAAAAAGAGCCCCGAGCGAACATTTGTCCGCAAGGGGCTCGAATGAGAGGAATCTTTTCCTCGCCTAGGTTGTCAACGCACAACCAAACTTCGGGGTACTCAACATCCTGCAGGCCGGGAGCGGGAAATCATACTCTCCGCTACTCGTGATACCGATCGAGGCTGAGGTAACGAACTCGGCCATGGGACCCTCCTCATTGCGAAGAGTCATGCCAATTAGGCCTTCTTGGCTGGCACGAGTCTGTGGATTGTTGTAGAACTCCAGCGCGAACACCGCGAGCATCTGGAAGAAGAATCCATACTCATCGTTCGTGAGTTCGATTTCTGTATCGTCACGCTTCACAGTGAGTAGAAAGATACGGCGGACTTCGTTAATGTCCTCGACCGGCTCTAAATCATCCAGCTCTGGGATCGGAACAGCAAACTGCAATTCGTATCCCAACTCGGTGTCGGCGATCTTGATATGACCTTTGTAGTGGTTGCCATCTCGAACTTGTTTGATGCTTCGCTCAACAAAAACTCTCATTGTTTCCTCCTTCTGTGCTTGGTTGGAAATGTACTGTTTTGAGCCGAAATAGACTCGCTATTGAAATCTATAAGAAATATAACATCAAATACCGCCCATGTCAAGTTTTGCGGGATACGCTATATGATACTAAAACCTGTTTAGTCTAAGAAATCTTTTTATTTCTACCCCAAATCTTATAAACCAAGCTATAGATAACGGCAATTAACATATAAGCAGGTAGTACAAAAACCACAATCATAAAAAAGAAGTTTTCTTCCACCATCATTAACCAACTTATTATTGAAACAAATCCTACAACAACAACTATCCAAAGCTTCTTCCAGCTTAATAGAAATAGGTTTTTGATTTTCATACGCTTATTATATTACTTTTCCTCAACCTTCTCGATAACAAGAACAGAACCTACTCTCGATCCATAACAAAGAAAAATTGGTCTTACGTTCGGAATTATCGATACTACTTCACCATTCAAACCATTGAGAAATTGTTCTAACCTATCTGCTTCTTTATTTATGTTAATATCTAACTTATGAACTTTATATTTCATTTTTATTTTTACTTTTATATTCTTAAAATAGCACTAAAATCTGCCTTTTAAAAGCTTTCAGTCAGATCTATTTTGACATTAGTTTGTTTACGTGCTTTAATACACACAGCAAACAACGTACTCAAAAACAAAGGAGGTAGCCCATGCCGTTCTACGGAATTGTGAGTTATTGCGACCCTGTATGGGTAGCGTTATTTACTCTGTTAGCTATTCTGGTGTTGTTGTTTTGTTTTGCTCTATACATTACACGACTTAGACGATGTATACGATGTCCGCACCATAAAGACAAAATATTGGAGTTCGTCGGTGTCGTCAAAACTAATACAGGTAGATTCCTGTTTGAAAAAGAGTGCCCCACCTGTGGTTTTAAATGTTTTAGTAGAATCGGGCTATAAACTGCGAGACCGCACTCCCGCCCCACATTAAAACATCCTTCGGGATTGTATGTGTGGGGCTTTTTAAATTCAAAAGATTGGAGGTAATAAAAAAACCGCCTTTACAGCGGTTTAATCCATGATATTTAAGGCCCACAACCTGGGTTGGGCGTGCCAGTCGTCAGAGGCAGAACTGACCAGGCTGAACCCGGATCATTACTAGCGATAGCTCTTTCGATCAAGTAACGACTTTTAGCGAAGAGTACCCAACACGTCTCACGCCGATTATAATCACGGAGTCGAAGGATGCCAAAAGCGAACATCCAACCAACATCATGTTGGTTTGCAGAATTCAAAAGCACACTAAGTGCCCATCTCATAGCATCTTCAGGGTCTGAGATCCCTTTATGCATTCTTCTCTTAAGGTTCTTTAGAGAAGATTCCTCATGAAGATAAATCAGTTCTGCAAAGGTTTCGGCTTTGGGTGATCTTGTATCCACAAATCTTCTTTTCATTGTGTCCCCCTTTGTGTAGGATGTCTGAGTTCTGAGATAATCCTAACATAGCTGTAGATAAGACAACAAGCCAAGAGATGTTTTAGGGGGGAGTAAACGTGATATAATGCAGTTGTGGGGGTATAGTCTAATGGCAAGATGTCTGATTCTCAATCAGGATACAGGAGTTCGATTCTCCTTGCCCCTACCACACTTAAGGATGTAAACAAATATGACAGAAAAAAGAGAAGAAAAAGTTTTATACAATGCCACAGTCTGCTTCCTTCATAAGGACGGCAAAATATTGCTTGGATTGAAAACTCAGAAAATCGGTAAGGGAAAAAGAAATGGCTACGGTGGAGGAGTTGAAGATGAGACGGTTTTAGAATGCGCAGTTAGAGAGCTCCGAGAGGAAACAGAGAGTGTTATTGCCTCACCCGAACATCTTGAAAAAATTGCTATAGTTCACTTTCATAACCAAAAAAGTGATGGGGAAACCTTTGTCTGTAAGGTTCATTTTTATCTTGTCCATGAATGGGAGGGAGAGGTAAGAGAAACAAAAGAGATGACAGATCCGCAATGGTTTGATATCGATGATCTCCCCTTGGATGAAATGATGCCTGCTGACAAGCAATGGCTTCCTATCGCGTTAAGCGGTAAAAAAATGATTGCAAGAGCATATCTTAGCCCTTTTCAAGAGAAATCACTCGGAGATGTAGAGATAGAATATGTAGATATTCTGTCTGACAACTAGCCAATTTTCTTATTCGGTTATTCTAATGAAAGATAAAACATCAAAAGCATATCTTGTGGGGGGCGGCATAGCCTCTCTTTCTGCCGCTGTTTATTTAATTAACGACGGTAAGTTTAAAGGGGAAAATATTACAATATTTGATGAATTAAAAAGAGTAGGGGGAAGCCTTTATTCCCAAGATTTATCTTCTTCGGATGGTTATGTTATGCGTGGAATAAGGATGTTCGAAGAAGAAACTTTTACCTGTACTTTTGATTTGATGTCGCAAATTCCTTCTTTAAGTGTTCCCGGTAAAACAATTAGGGAAGAATTTCTTGATTTCAATAAAAAAAATAAATCATGTTCAAAATCGAGATTAATTAAAGATGGAAAAGCTATCGACTCAAAACCTTTAAAGTTAAATATTAAAGATAGATTTAGTCTTATTAGTTTGTTATTACAGAAGGAGCTTTCTTTGGAAAATACAAAGATAGAAGAATATTTTACACCTTCATTTTTTAAATCTAATTTTTGGTATGAGTTTTGTACTGTTTTTGCATTTCAACCATGGCATAGTTTAATAGAATTCAGAAGATATTTTGGTAGATTTATTCAAAGTTTTCCTACCATTGATACTTTAGAAAATATAGAAATTGCACCATACAATCAATATGAGTTTTTGGTTTTGCCAGTTGTAGATTGGTTAAAAAAACAGGGAGTAAAATTTGAAACAAATACTAAAATTACTAACCTGGGATTTAAGTCTAGAGAAAATAAAAAAGCAGTAAGCTCTATTTATTATGATAAAAATGGAGATCAGGGGGAAATTTTAGTAGATAAAAATGATTATGTTTTTGTCACTCTTGGTTCAATTGTGGCTAACTCGAGCCTAGGATCGATGACTGAGGTTCCTATTTTAAATCGTAAAAATAAAAGCTCAGCTTGGACTCTATGGGAAAATATTTCAAAAGATAACCCAGAATTCGGGAAACCATCAGTTTTTAATTCTCATATAGATAAATCAAAATGGACATCTTTCACTATTACCTTCAGGGATCCCACTTTTTTTAATTTAATAGAAAAATATATTCATAAGAAAGTAACTACCTATGGAGGACTTAATTTAATAGATTCAAACTGGTTCATGTCTATTGTTATATCCTATAACCCATATTTCATTAATCAATCCAAAGACATTACTCTCTGTTGGGGTTATGGTTTATTTTCAGATAAAAAAGGAAATTTTATAAAAAAGAAGATGTCAGAATGTACTGGTGAAGAAATATTGACTGAATTAATCTATCATTTGGGGTTTGAAAAAGATATGGAAATAATTCTAAAAAATTCAGTTTGCATCCCTTCCATGACCCCCTATGTGATGAGTGTTTTCCTACCTAGAAAAATAGACGATAGACCTCCTGTTATTCCTAAAAATACCTCTAATCTAGCTTTTTTAGGGCAATACTGTGAGATACCAAAGGATGTTGTGTTCACAGTTGAATATTCAGTAAGGTCTGCTCAAATAGCCGTTTTTTCACTTCTTAAGTTAGACGAAAAAGCTTCTCCAATTTATAATGGAACTCATAATATTAAAGTATTATATAACGCTTTAAAAACAATTTTTAGATAAACAAAAATAGAATCAATTACCATGTCTGGATGGTTTTAGTAAAAAAGAATATTCGTTTGTTGTGTGTTGATACATAATTTAACATTCCTCGTGCTAGCTCTATAATGCGGGCCACTTTGGCCAAGTACCACTACAAGTGAGACCCCGTAAGGATTTTCAGAAGAGTTTTTTGTAGTAAAATTTAGGCACATGGATCGCGCGGAGCGGGGGGATTGTTTAAAAAATGCAGCCCCGTGGGCTGCATACTAACCTTATCCTAAGAAAGGAGTTGTGTTGGTTGTCCGTCTTCTGCAACCACTCCTTCTGGAACTACAGAAAAGACCATGTCGTTCACCTCAATGAAAAGGGGGTTCTCCTCTGTTGTCCGTGACCTTAGGATGAACCACATTTCAAAAACTCTGAAATGAGGCGAGTGATCTGCAGCGGGCCCCTGGAGGGGTTTTTCTCGAGAACCGGCGCCTTTCATGAAAAGATTGCCACGCCATCTTTTGGCGACTTCTTTATCTTTTGGTCCTACTGAAAGCGTAATAACTTCGAAGCCAGAAACAGGGTCCCGTGCATGAATCTCGGGAGCACCGAGCCATATCTCATAAAAACCTTCACTTACTGGCATGTGATCCTCCTTTTCATATGGACCATAGGGTGCTAGTTTCTAGTGTACGGCATTGTGAAGATTTAGTAAATATTACGAGAGATACCTTTTCAATACTTAGATCTACATGATAAAAAGATTGTCGTGGCGGGGGGCATTAGACGATGTTGGAACTTTTTTGAAAGAAAAAATCGGATAATTCTTTGCCCGGTGAAGGAGTAGTAAAATGTTATTTACAACAAAAGATGAAGTTGATATTATGAAACAGTATGAAAAGTATTTTTATTGATGAGTCGGGTAATTTAGGAAAAAAGGATAGATATTTCGTTATCGCATCTATTAGACCACATAACCCTAAGCGGATTAGGAATTTCGCCAGGAGATTTTGTGCCAAGAAAACATTAGATGAAATAAAAGGCAGTCAGCTTTGTTTCCCAGAAAAACAAGAAATACTAAACAGACTAAAACAAAAACAAGATCATCATATTTCCTATATTGTAGTTGATAAGCACCAGCTTAATAGTCCCAATCTTTTAAAAGACAAAAATCTTTGTTTTAACTATCTGATTAACTTTTTATTGAAAGGAGAGATTGAGGGTTGTCCAGAAGATATAGCTATACACATAGATAATAGGACTATCAAGGTTGGCTCTTTAAATTCTTTATCTGACTACATACGAATAAAGGCGTATACTGAATGGAATTTTGCACATAAACTCAATTTTTATTTTCCTACATCACACAACGAAAAAGCTGTTCAGATTATTGATGTCGCTGCCAATGCTATATGGGCAAAATACAATTATAATTCCAAGCACCTGTATAATCTTCTTTTTATCAAAGAATCTATAAAGTTTCCGAACGACAAATTTGGGTAATAAAAATGCCCTGTTGATAAGTTGTTGCTTTTTGGGGCTCTGATTTGATACAATAAAGACGATGTAAATCTTATGTGGAGCTTATTGTAAGTAAGTGGCGTTTTCCGTCACCGAAACATAAGTAGTCTGAAGACGCCCTGCGGGGTGTTTTCGTTTTAATTGAACTCATATCTTTTAGTGATCCTTTAAGAATATTGTTATGGTTCAATACCTTGGAACCATAACAATAGATTGACCTTAATTCTTGCTTTAGCTTCTTTTCGAATATATCTATTTTATAGTTTCCTGTAACTCGTGCTACGTCCCTGCCCAACACGCTCAACCTTTTTGAGTCTCATCAACTTATCAAGAGCCTGTCTAACGGTTGGCTGAGCAACTTTAGTTTTTTTAGCTATCTCCATGGGAGTGGTTGCCTCATCAATTTCTTGTAGATATTGCCAGACAGCCATTTGTTTTAGAGTGAGAAGTTTCTCTACGTTTTCCTTTGAAAGCAAACTAACTGCCATCTGAGACTGCTTTAAAAAGATGGTGAAAAAGAACTCGAGCCACGGAGTGATATCTTCTTTTTTAGAGCCGATTGTTTTTTGACTCTTGCGTAGAGCAATATAATAATCTGGTTTGTTGTCCTCAACTAATTTCTCGTGTGATATATAGGGCATATATTCGTACCCCCCTTTAAGAAGCAACAAGTTTGTTAGAACACGAGAAAGCCGGCCATTGCCGTCTTGGAATGGATGAATCTTTAGAAACTCTACTAAGAAGTTTGCTACGATAAGAAGTGTGTGATATTTATTCTCGTCCAAAGCTTTATCGGTCCACTCAATTAATTCCTGTGTTTCTTTAGGAGTGAGATAAGCGGGGGTGGTATCAAAAAGAACACCCACAGACTCGCCAACTTCATTTACCATGTGAACTTTATTCTCCTGCTTTTTATAATCACCTCTATGCTTTTGATCCTTTTCAACATATTTAAGTAATTCGCTGTGGAAATGTTTAACAGCGCCTTCGCTGAAGCGAAGCGTCTTCCAAGAATTAAAAACATTCTCAAGGAGTTCGTAGTATCCCTTAACTTCCTGCTTATCACGGTCGGTGAATTTCTGAATAGAAATACCTCTCATCATTTTCTCAATGTCCTCGTCTGAAAGTTTCGCACCCTCAATACGAGTAGAAGCACCAGTAGAAGTGACCAAAACAGACCGCTTGAGACGACCTAAAACTTGAGGGCCTAATTTTGCCCCCGAAATCCACTGTCCCTGCAGTTGATCTATTTGAGTTATAATAGACCAGATATTATCAGGTGTATTCCGCAATCTCTGATCAAATTTGATATTTTCTACCATATATTTATCTGATATGTTAACTATATCAGATTATATCAGTTTAGTAAAGTGGGGCTGTTTTTGTTCTGATATTTTAGGCAAAAATAAAAAATTACGCACCATTCAGATCTAGTACCACCACAAGTGAGGCCACGTAAGGGTTTCTGAAAGATTTTCCTGGAGTGAAATTTATGCACGTGGGTTAGGATTATTTTTTCATTTTAGACTTATCCCGTGGTATACCAAAGTAAACCTTCAATTTTTTGTAGCCAAGGGTCGCAAGCACAATAGAGCGCATATTTCCATCGTCAATATCTCCTTTTACCTTTCCTCGACACCGTCTTCTTCCTCCTGTTCCGGTACCACTCTTGAACACAATAGGATATAAGGCCATCTCTTTGCTAATAATGTCTGAAAACTTTATAAAATGTGGTATAGCCTCCTTTGATTGTGCACGAATACGTTTGCTACTGATCTCTAATCCTCTCTTAACATACTGCGCGGATTGAGCCAGGGAACAGCACGTCCAGGCTATAGGGAGTCCTCCAGCGCGTCGCCACATGCCGATTTCGCGAGGGGATACAACAGCAAGATACCAATCAGTATTACTGTAGGCACGCTCTCTCGGTCTCCAGTCTTTGGCTATAAATTCATCTAATTGATCCTCGGTAAGCTGCCCCAATTTTCTTTTTGCGTGAACAAGTCTTTTTAAGTACTCCCTCTGATCAAGTTTTAGGGGATATCGCTCCCTTCTATTACGCGGATAGTGAATTGTTTGTGCTGTGATATAAGCACGTTTTACTTCAATAGGTCTTACTTTTCGAATGATCTTCATAATTTGTAGAGCGCACGGGTCACTCCGATAAAACCTTTATATGACGGAGACATATTAACCTTCTGCGGAGGTGGCGGGATTCGAACCCGCGATACCTTGCGGAATACTCGCTTTCCAAGCGAGCGCACTAGACCACTATGCGACACCTCCAGAATACCTCCATCATACACAATCACTCAGCCATTGCAATCATCCCTTAGCCTGATACATGCGTCTGTCAGCCCTCTTGATAAGTGCCCCGACACTAGGAACAGGCCCCTTACGCTCCCCAACCGCAGACACTCCGATACTAACACTGGGCAACGGATACTTCTTCCTGCGTTTTGCACGTGCTTTCTCAAATCGCTGGAGGATATACTCAGCCTTCATCTGACCATTCTCATAATCAGCCCCTACCAACCCAATAACAAATTCGTCTCCAGACCATCTCCCAACGATATCAAGATCACGAACCGATTGTTCCAAAACATCCCCAACCTCTTTCAAACAGGAATCCCCCACATCGTGCCCCCACCGATCATTTATAGACTTAAACTTATCAATATCAATAAATAAAATCGTGAAGTTGGAAATCTCGAGTTTTCGATGGTGCCGATTTATCTTCTTCATCCCCCCCAGATATTCATTGGCGCGCTTAACAAACCCAACTCTATTCAATAATCCGGTTAATTCATCACGCTCCACCAAATTCTGCAGATGTGAAATTTTTTTCCGCTGCTGCCGGATCTGTTTTGTAAGGTGTTGGATTGAGGGCATATTAACCGAGAGCTTTAATACCGGGGAGAGAGTGGTTTGCCAAATATTCGAGCATCGCTCCCCCTCCAGAAGAGACAAAAGAAAACTTACGTCCCAAGTTGCGATTCACAACAAATGTAGCTGTCTCCCCTCCTCCGACGATACTCCGTGCCTTTGATTTAGCAATGGCACGTGCTATTGCATCTGTCCCAACAGCAAACTTTTTATTCTCTATATATCCCATCGGCCCATTCCACACAATAGTTCCAGCTTTTGAGATAATATCGCAATAGTAATCAATTGTTCTGCTCCCTATGTCATATATAGAGTTATCGTCCACAACCACATCATCGGGCAATACAATAGATGGATGATCCATCCATCGTCGTGCCTGTGACAACGCATCTTTTTCATACAGAGAACTACCGACAGGTATAGAGCGTGCTGCAAAAAATGTTGTCGCTATCGCTCCACCAACCAAAATACGGGCACGATCCGCAAACGCTTCAATCACACTAACTTTATCTGATATCTTCGCACCACCCAATATAATAACAAGAGGTTTTTTAGGTTTCTTAACAACCCCAGAAAGTTCTTTTATCTCCTGCTCCATATGCAGTCCGGCAAAAGAAGGCAGACGTTTTGCAATCCCAACAATAGATGTCTCTTTCCTATGTGCAACAGAAAATGCATCGTTTATATATACATCACCCAACGATGCATACTGTTTTGAAAGTACCGCACTGTTTTCCTTCTCTCCTTTCAAAAATCGGACATTCTCAAGCATAACCACACTCTGATTAGGAAGTTTGCTAATACGTTTTGAGAGCACCTTAAAATCACTATCAGATTCAAAAATAATTTCTCGACGCAAAGATCGGGAGAGACGTTTCGATACAGGCTTAAGTGTATAGTGACGTTTATGTGAAACGTGTTTTATCTGTTCAGGATCAGGTCGTCCACGATGTGACAAGATAACAATCCTGCATTTCTGTCTTAAAAGATAACGGAGTGTATGAAGGGCATTAGAAATACGTGGGCTGGTATCAAGTTCATTATTTGAAATATCAAGACCGAGCCGCACTAAACATATAGTGCCAGGCTCAAAGGATTTCTGACTCAAATAGTGCATATAAATCAATTATAGCACAGAAATCCTCACAGCAGGGCTAGAAACCGAAATCCCAATAATACAACCGAAATCACAAGAAAAACACAAAAAAACTTGAGGAGTTTATCTGAGGACCAGTCTTTGGGAAGCACCAAATATGTCACAGCACTTATTATTAGTGCGACAACAACATCAAGAATCACATTTATATACACCTCAAATACATTGGTTATATATTCAAAGACCTCCCACACTGATGCTAATACAAGGATAAGCAACAACCCCCTCGCCAATCTCATCTTCAATAGACGTATTAACGTTCCACCACTGATTGCAACAGCAATATGTATAAACGTCCACAAATCAAATATCACCCCTTCATTCCATGAAAAGGTAGCTAGGGGAACCTGCTGAGCATCTGTTATTAATGCAGAAAATATATCCATTACTGACTACAAGTTAATCCAACAACACCGAAAGTTCTCGTGCGAGCATATGAACATCTTCTCTTGCATCTTTCATAAAGTATCTGCTTGCATTTGGGTTTTTCTCTGGATGGGCGTTTGGTAGGTCTTCTATACCTGCCTTTCTAACACCAGTGGCCTTTCTTTGCCTACTATAAAAACCCATCGTTCCAACGTCTTCAATGCCAGAGTATACATCCCAACCTTTTTCTGTAAAACACTTCACTTTGTCTTTAAAATTATCTTCTTTATACCCACCACTTAGAATCGCTAAGTCGAAATCAATGCCATTTTCTTCAAGAATATCACCGAGGTATTCAATACTATGTCCCGAAGAGACGAATTCTGTAACAAGAAGGGTTTTTCCAAAAGAACCATCTTTTTCTATCTTTTCTTTCAAGAAATCACCGATCGCCTCTTTGACTGCTCGGTTGCTCACACCATGCCTTCCAGAAGCAACAAAATATAGTCGTGCATTATCCTCTTCTTGCTTTGCACGTGCTTTGTTTATAATCTCTCTAAAAAATAAAGACACCAGTCTTGCACTTGTGTCATCACTAATTATCGTTTCATAATCTGACAATTTCTCTTTAAGTTGTTCAACGAGGTGAGCGAACGCTTTTACAGCTCTTTCATTTTTGAAAGTCTCGGTTTGAGCTTGCTCTGCAATTCTTTGAAAATCAAGAGGTGTTTCACCTTTTTCTGGAGCCTTTTCCGTTGCAAATAATTTGAACATCATCAGTATTAAAGCACTGTCATCAAATAAAGACAAGTGAGCGGGATACGGGAATCGGACCCGCGTCTCTAGCTTGGGAAGCTAGCGTACTGCAGATTGTAAAGAGGGTTGTAAAAAATACGACAAGAATCTGTTATTCACAACGATTCTGTGCGCCCTGAATTGAATATGATACAATAGTAAGAAGCTTATGAACCAACAACTCCTCAACTATATCAATCATGCACGTCAGTCAGGAATGACGGATGAACAGATTAAGGGAGAACTTATTAAACAAGGATGGGATGCAAAAGACATAATCCCTCTCCTAAATATAGACGCAGATATACCTCCAGAACTAGCACTGGGCCAGTCGTCTATGGACCAGGATTCATTTGTACGCAAATGGTCGTGGGGAGGATTCTTTCTGACATGGATCTACTTTTTGGCAAGTAGAGCATATAAAACAGCAGTGCTGTATTTTTTGGGCATGTTCGTCCCCATTCTAAACATCGTACTCTGGATCAGGGGCGGTCTGAAGGGGAGAAAGATTGTCTTGAAAAAAGTGGGGTGGCCAAATTTTGAAGCATACAAAAAACGCCAAAGATTGCTTGATAAGATAGGGGTTATTATATTTGTTGTTGCTCTCGTTATTGGTGTTGTTGGTGGTGTATTGGAAGCTGCGTTAGGGACTGAAGATGACACGCAAAGCTCTCTTCCTCAACCACAACAGGAAGAGGTTGCGACTACACCAGAAGAAAGCCATTCACCACAACCACTCAACTGTGGAACAATCCGAGCTACGGCATTTGAAGAGGAAACGCCTTTAGGAATGTTACCGGGGGCAGAAAATGAAGCGGCTGGTTGTTGGGAGGGGAAGCTGAGTCAATGTAATCCAGCTTATATAGATTGGACAGAGGAGGCCAAAACAGCACGTCTTGAGATATTGGGGCGAGGTGGTGCAGATATGTGTGTGGTATCACAACAGGACTTTTATAACGGGAGGACAACAACATGTGACATTCCTATTGCACTTATCGAAGAACTAGCGAAAGCATCAAAACAAGAGGGTGAGCTCGTTTTTCGTATAGGTCTTATGCTTGCTTTTGAAGCAGAATACATAGACGACACAGAGTTATACCCAGAAATGCACCTTGATTGTACACAATAACTCATGAACGAAATGTCAAAGGTTCTCAACCAGGACGAGAAAGTAATTTAGCAGGGACACCCACAACACAAGCCTTATGTTGTAAGTGCGGTACCAAAGATGTTGTCGGGCATCATCTTTGGTTCAATATGGTTGGCTATTTGGCTTGTTCTCCTTCTTGGTGTCATACAAAGTGGTGAGGTGCCAACCACTTTCTATCTCTTGTTCTCACCGTTTGTATTGGCTGGCTTAGCCATTCTCGCAGGATCGTTGTTTTATGTTCTCTATGTGTCTCTCGTATACAAACACATCTGGTACGTTACCACCAATAAGCGTGCTATCTTTCAGCGAGGGCTCATTGGACGTGATTTTGACTTTGCAGACTACGACAAAATAGAGAGCGGGACCGTAGAAGTTGGTGTCATAGATAAGCTGTTTGGGAAGGACTCCGGAAGTATAGCCGTATATGCAAACCGTCTTGTCGCAGTAACTAGTACAGATAGTCACGGAAATGCTGGGTCTGGAGCTCGAAACGTGCCTTTTGTGTTCTCATACATCACCGACCCATACAATACGTTCGAGTTATTCAAGAAAATTTCGTTTGATGTAAAGTCGGATATTCACTATCCAAACGTGTTGAGGCCCGATCAAAACAAAGGATACAAGACCAAATACAACTCCGACACTACAAAATCGAACTCTTGATTGGAGCGGGATACGGGAATCGGACCCGCGTCTCTAGCTTGGGAAGCTAGCGTACTGCCACTGTACTAATCCCGCCTTACTAATCTCTGGCAACAACTTCGCTTCCATTCCATACTAACTCCGGAACATAGACCTGAATATCTGCATTGGGACGTTGCTGATCAAGCCACGTCAACACATCTTCTTCAATAATCTCATCCAGCATCTCATAACGTACTTTAGTGCGCAGGAAATAAGCACGCACATCCTTATCAGAGGCATCCATTATAGAGCCGAGTTGAGCCATAAATTCACCATCCTGAGCCAACTCAGCAACCCTCTCTTCAAGACGGTTATTATATGTTGTCTTTCCAAGCTCGTCGGACAGATATCTGGTCACCATCACCTCATCGATAAGACCCGTCACTACAATTTCTTTCAAAATCATTTCAAGGTCATCTGGGGAAATTCTATCACTCTCAGTCAACCAAGCAACACCTTCATAGTATGAAGATGCCATCGCTAAGTTCACACGATACTCATGTGCAAATATAGGAGTGTGTTGAACCATGGCAACCGGATAAAATCCCACAATCCACATACCCGCAACAACTACCACAACCCCCACTACTACACCAAAGAAATAAGGTTTGTTCATGCTAGTTATTTGGAACAATAATGATCATCTCCTCCCCAGGCTTTTTATAATTAAACTTTGCGCGCAGTATCTTTTCGGCATTCTGCGGCTGAGAATAATATTCAATATCTTCTCCTAAAATAACATTCTCCTCTTCGATAACTTTTATCTGTGCCAGCAAGTCATCGTTTTTAGCAGCGAGAGCACTGCTCTCTGAGTAGATTGAAACCATTTCAAACCATACCAGACCCAATGCCACTGCACAAAATGCAATGATTAAAAACCGTGTAACATGCATAGATTTAGTGTAGCATATTATTCTGCCAACAGTTTTTTAAAGTCTTTAGGATCTATACGTACACGTCCGATCGTCTTAAGACGTTTTTTTCCTCTCTGCTGTTTCTTCCACAACTTCATCTTTCTGGTTATGTCTCCTCCATACAAATATCCAGTCACATCTTTTTTTAACGCCGGGATTGTTTCCCGTGCAATAATGCGCCCCATAGCCTGCGCCTGAATTGCTTGTGTGAATTGTTGAGCAGGGAGGGCTTCTTTAAGACGCTTAGCCATACGTCGCCCTATACGTTCAACCTTGTCACGCACCACAATACGTGAAAGTCCGGCAACCTCATCCCCAGCAACTAACATATTAAGACAGACCAGGTCTGCTTTCTGATAGCCTGCATCTTTATATGAAAAAGATCCAAAACCTCCCGATACAGATTTCAGTTTATCGTCAAAGTCAGCTATCAGTTCAGCAAGTGGCATGGTGGTATGAATAATCACACGATCTCCCAAAGTTTCTGTCTCTGTCTCCTGCCAACGAAATGTATTTTGTAACTGAATGATGGCCCCTAATAACCGACTGGGAAAGATAATATCAAGTCTGATCATCGGCTCCTGAATTTGATCAAATTCAGCAGGAAGATCGGTGGCATTCTTCACAACAACATATCCATCCTCTCTTTTTAGGCCAGGCTTGGTCTTTGCATCAGTTTTAACACGGTATGCAACAGATGGGAAAGATGTAATTACGGCGACACTAAATTCTTTTTCCAACCGTTGTGCAACGATCTCAAAGTGCAATTTACCCAAAAATCCTCCTTTAAATCCCCTTCCAAGCACTTCGTTATAGTCTGGTTCTAACATCAGCGCCGAATCATTAAGCCTCAATCGTTCCAATGATTTTTTAAGAGAATCGAACTCATCAGCCTGATCTGGGAAAAATGAAACAAAAACCACCGACTTTGGCTCTTGATATCCTGCAAGAGCAAGTGATGCTCCCCTCTTACTCTCGTCAGCATTAAGAATAGTATCTCCAATCTTAATAGCGTTGGGGTCTTTAAGTCCTGTAACAATATATCCTATCTCTCCTGCAGAAAGTTCTGATGTTTTGTGCATGTGTGGGATAAAGTGCCCAACCTCTTTGCATCGCACCTTCTCCTTCGCCGCAATCAAAACAACACTCTCACCCTCTTTAAAAGTTCCATCAAACATACGCACAGCTGCAACGATGCCCTGGTGGTCGTCGTAAAATGAATCAAAGATCAGAGAGCGTGACACACCTTCACTGTCGGCAGTATTAGGAGGAGGGACCCTATCAATCACATCAGCCAACAGCTCATCAATCCCCTCTCCTGTCTTTGCAGATATGCGGTGGATATCTTTGGGGTCTTGTTCCAACAGCTCAGCTAAATCACATACGCTTTTATCGATATCAGGAATGTTTAAATCAATCTTGTTGACTGCACCGATAATCTTCAACCCAGCATTTTTTGCAACCCAGAAATTAGAGAGAGTTTGTGCCTGAATACCTTGTGTCCCATCAACCAAAACAATTGCCCCCTCAACTGCTGTAAGGGCACGTGAGACCTCATAGGAAAAGTCAGGATGACCGGGGGTATCGATAAGATTGAGGACGTATTTGTCTTTGTACTGCATCCGTACCGGAGCCATCTTGATTGTAATACCACGCTCACGCTCCAACTCAAGCTGATCAAGATATTGTGCATGCATACTTCGTTTTGCAACAGTCTCTGTACACTCCAAAAACCGATCCGCAAGTGTGGACTTCCCGTGATCGATATGGGCGACAATAACAAAATTCCTTATCTGTTGCATTGATGATATTTAATCAGTATTTGCTCCACACCGCAATAGCATAAGTTATACACACACTAATGTGTGAATATGTTATAATGATGACAATTATAAAAGGGAATCTATATGCAAAAATTACTATCCAGTAAGAAAGGGTTTTCACTTATCGAATTGCTAATCTATGTTGGGATTTTAGCAGTATCAGCTGGGATATTAACCGGTGTTCTCCAAACCGTTGTCCAGACACAGGTAGAAGAATCTGCACAAAATGAAGTATCAGGACAACTCAATTTTACAATACAGACCATCCAACGCTTGGTTCGTGAATCAAGCTACATAGATCTTACACCTGGAAGTGCAACATCGACTCTCCGGTTAAAGATGCAGGACTCAGATGACAACATCGATCCCACAACCGATTACTACACCCTAGTATATCTTCAAGACGGGATGGTATTTGTTGAAGAGGAACCAGGCACTGCTCAAAGTATTACCGGAGAGAATGTGACAGTAGATTCACTCTCCTTCACTAAATTCACTCAATATCCTGCTCGTGATATCGTTCAGATCGACGTAGCTATTTCAGGTGTTGAACAGGTATCAGGACAGACCATTACACGCGCTCTTCGTTCAGTAGTATCACGTGCTTCTGCGGTAACGTTTGATTCGGACCTGTTGCCAGGTACCGACAATTCATATCAGGTTGGAAATGGATCATACCGGTGGCAAAATGCCAGATTTGCCGGAGACCTTACAGCAGACGGATCGGTTGACGGATCACAGTTGTGTATTTCAGGAGATTGTAAATCATCGTGGGGCTCTATCGGTCTCACTGGATCAGGAACAACTGGATATGTTTCAAAGTGGTCTGGAAGTAGTTCGTTGGGAAATTCTGTAATTTATGATGATGGAACAAACGTCGGCATTGGAACGGCAAGCCCAGGAGCAGATCTACACGTTAAAGATACGGGTGCTTCCTCAATAAAAGTAGAAAGTGGAACTGGGACCTCAGCGGGACTTGCATTGTCCGGCGATTATTATAATTATATTACATCATCTGGAGGTCATTTAGATTTTGACGCGTTAACAGCTTCTAAAAAAATTCAATTTCGTACACAGGGTACAGTAGATATGGTAATCGATAGTACTGGGAATGTTGGTATCGGAGACACAGACCCAGACGCACCACTTCAAGTTGATGGTGCATTGGATTGTGTAGGAACGGGAACATCGGGGCTTATCTTCGCAGGTGACGCCCAAGGAGAAAATGTCTGTATCGACTATAACGAAATAATGGCACGAAATAATGGATCAACCTCAACTTTTTACATCCAGAACGATGGGGGTAATACAACTTTTGGAAGTGGACTAATGACTATTGCGGGAACGCTTAATCCTGATGGCGCCATCACCCTACCAACAACTGGGATTACTGGTGCAGGAACAGGATCAGGACTTGATGCCGATAAGTTAGACGGTTATCATGCAAGTGATTTTGCTATTGCATCGACAATAAGCGAAATTCATATTGATGATACGAGAGCATTGGGGGATGTCACACCGGATGGCTTTGGAAATTATACGGCTAAATTTAGTTTCACTGATGACATAACTGGTTCACCCAATGCGTGGGATTCAGTACTGACCATGGCGGGCTGGATCGATACTTATAGAGTTTGGCAACTCGTATCAAATTCAAATCTCTCTGATGCAGACGATGATCTCTACTTCAGATCCGGCAGGACCGGAACTTGGGGAAATCTGAGAAAAGTATGGGACGAAGAGAGTGATGGTGAAGGATCAGGACTTAATGCAGACTTTTTGGATGGAAGCAGCGGTACTACGTATCTAGATAACACTGATTACTGTGCTGGTGGGACATGTGGTGCCCTTACTATAACAGGTACACTTGATCCTAACGGTGCTATCACCCTACCAACAATTGGCATTAGTGGTGCGGGAGCAGGTTCAGGACTTAATGCTGATTTACTCGATGGATACAATCTTGCAACGGTCTCGACAGCACTCACAGTGCCTCTTAGAAATTCTTCAGGAGATATCAATACCAGACTTTTCAGATCAGAATATGACTCCACCAACCCAACCATCGGCTATATCATGACACAAATCGACACAGCTTCAAATAACTATATCAGACCATCAACACCACTACAGCTTGTCACAGGTCTTGGACTCGTAGCAGGTGGCAGCAGAGACATATGGGTAGAAAAAGGAGGTGACACGATGACGGGGACCCTCGCTATAACTGGTAGTCTTTCTGCAACTGGTGCCATTACATGGGAAACTGCAGCTGGAGTTAATAGAATTACCAACAATGATGGTGGTGGAAACGTTCAGATAAGATTCGGGCACGACTATTCAGATACCGACGAAAGATTCACACACTCTGGAACTGCTTTCTATCTCGGTGGTAATTTAGATGCTGCAGCAGGTACTCTACAGATGAAGGTGGCATCAAACGGAGGAGCAGGAGATAATGTTGCAGTGACCTGGGGGTCAGAACTTCAAGTATCAGCAACAGCAGTTACTTTTGGTGGAACAAATCTTTTGGATAACACTGATTACTGTTCTGGTGGGACATGTGGCGCCCTTACTATAGCGGGGAATCTCGCCCTCAGCAGTACCTCATATCGTATTACCGGTGTAGGACTCCCGATTGCTAATAACGATGTTGCGACAAAGGAATACGTAGATCTTAATGCAGGGCGTCCAGTTTGGGCAGGATACACAGCAAGCACATATACAGGAGCTCTTACTGGGCTGCTTGGTGCTAATGCTAAGTGTGATACCGACTACGATGGAAGTCATTGGGCAAGTCTTGATGAGTTAATGAAACTA
>SDBS01000093.1_pt1 | contig 67339 bp, 60 predicted proteins | sample 2277091 | NCBI WGS metagenome assembly SDBS01 (sample SAMN10404972, study PRJNA504765) | marine sediment metagenome | isolation source: marine sediment core GS10_PC15, 163 cmbsf | place: Arctic Ocean: Southern Knipovich Ridge | collected 2010
TACTCGTTCATATCCGGTCTCGCGAAGGGTGCCGAGGTCGATCGCGCCGCACTCGTGGAGGAGTCTCCGGGGTCGGTCGAGGTACCGGTCGTTGCGGGGATATCTGCCTGGTTCGTATATCGCGACGCCGCGGCGTCGAAGGTCTCTGTCGCCGGCGACTTCAACTCGTGGAAGGCCGGCGCCGACATGATGGAGAATGTGCCGGGCACCGATCTTTTCTATCTTCGCATGGAGTTTGAATCTGACGCCAGGCTCGACTACAAGTTCGTCGTAAACGGATCGAGGTGGATAATCGACCCGCTGAACCTCGATCAGGTGACAGGCGGATACGGGCCGAACTCCGAGCTGGCGATGCCCGGGTATGAACAGCCCGCCGAGATAATCTTCGATCCTGACATCCCGCATGGAGAGGTCATCGAGGAGAGGTTCGCATCGAAGATCCTCGGCAACGCGCGGGGAATATATTTCTATCTTCCTCCCGGCTACGGCGACGATGAGGACAGGCACTATCCCGTTCTCTTCGTCCATGACGGCGGGGAGTACATCAGCCTCGCGAGCATGATCGTCGTTGCGGACAATCTCATCGCTGCCGGAGAGATCGACCCGTTGATCATGGTCTTCATCGATCCGGTCGACCGCTCGGGCGAGTATAAAGCGGGCGAAGGATTCACGCGGATGATAGTCGAGGAGATCGTACCGCTGGTCGACGTCCGGTTCAGAATCGACAGCAGGTCCGCGGCAAGGGGGATGATGGGTGCCTCACTCGGGGGGTTGATCTCTGTCCACATCACATGGGACAATCCTGGCCTCTTCGGGTTCTGCGCGAGCCAGTCGGGCGCCTTTATGGCGGATTACACCGACGCGTCGCGGAAGGTGGAAGCGGGACCGCCACGCAAAATTAAATATTATCTCGACTGGGGGACATACGAACCGGAGATCGCCGGTACCAGCGAGGAGATGAGAGAGGCGATCCTGCGAGGTGGACACGAGCTGATATGGAAAGTCTATCATGAGGGGCACAGCTGGGGCAGCTGGCGCGCCCATCTTGACGATATACTGAGGGCCTTCACTGGAAGGAACAGAGATGCCGATGGACGATGAGGATAATGGAAAACGCTACTCCTCGCGTGACGTTGACAGGAGGGACTTCCTCAAGTTCTCCGGAGCGATGGCTGCAGTGCTCGGCGGGGCGGGGCTGGGGATGTTCGGCTACGCCGCCGGAAAGGATCCGCGTACCTATACCGGCACCGAGTCTTTCCAGGGCGCAGCGCAGACGTTCAACCGGGCCAGGCACGCCGTTGTGGGAGCGATCCATGACAGGGTCGGCCCCACGAGGAGGGTCGACGCGCGTACAGAGGTGATCTTCGCCAGGGTACCGAGGCTGATGAGGACGTGGAACGAGGAAACGGGGCTGGAAGGCCTCGATCCTGTTATCAGGGGATATTACGAGAAGAACCCCGAAGACCTCGAAGAGGATCTGAGGCTTCGAAGGGAGATCTACCCGGCCAGGCGGAAAGACAGCAAGGAGTACGGGGACAGGTTCATTCTCGCGGAGGCGTGGTCCCACGCGATGGGCGAGGTCTGGCCGGAGGGTTCATCCGAGCCGCCCGAAGTATCAGACTTCCCAAAGGGTGAGGGCTTCGGGTATCCCTCCGAACCGTACAGGATGAAGTCGCCTGTTAAGACGTCAAAACTGCTCAAGCAGATGTCCTACCAGTTCGGATCGGTCCTGACCGGGATCACGGAGCTCAATCCCGACTGGGTATACAAGTACCCGATGAGGGGACGCGGATTCGACGAGAACGAGCCCCTCGAGGTGCCGAAGCACTGGAAGTACGCGATAGTGGTCGGGACCCCGATGTCGTGGGACCCCTTCTACGCTAATCCGAACTACGGAACATCGCATGACGCGTACTCGAAATCCCGGATCGTCGCCCACCGGCTGGCCGCCTTCATCAGACTGCTCGGCTATCCGGCACGGCCCCACACACCGGGAATGGACTACGACCTGATGGTGCCTCCCATTGCTATAGACGCCGGCCTCGGCGAGCAGGGGCGCCACGGTGTGCTCATAACACCGGAGCTCGGTTCGAACTTCAGGCCGGCCGTAGTGACGACGGACATCCCGATGGAGCCGGACAGGCCGATACGCTTCGGCGTGAAGGAATTCTGCAGGACATGCAAGATATGCGCTGAACAGTGTCCGAGCCGTGCAATCTCGTTTGATACCGAGGTCGAGGTGCGTGGTTACAGGCGCTGGAAGATAGACAGATCGAAATGCCACAACTTCTGGTACTCGAATCTCGGCAACATCGGCTGCAGGCTCTGCGTGACTGTCTGCCCCTACTCGAGAAAATCGAACTGGCTCCACAGGACTGCGCTCAGTGTCTCTTCGAACGATCCGACCGGATTGTCGCATCAGGCGCTGACGGCGATGCAGAAGATCCTCTTTCCGGGGCATGATGCGAAGGACTATTATATGCCGTCGATGGGGGGATACAACTCGTCTTACAGGGATGCTCCATGGTGGCTCAAGGCTGAAGATTTCATCGACCTTTAATGGGGAGATCTGCTATATGAGATTCTTTACCAGCGGAATGTTCTGGTTTATCGAGGGCATCTTCTTCGTCGTGCTGTTGATCGCGCTGCGTGCGTGGCTCAGGGAGAAGAGCGCGTCGATGACGTGGTGGAAGTGGTCTCTCCTTGTCGTGTGGATATTTCTCGCCGGATTCACCGCCGCATTTATCGGCACAAATATCGGCGAAGGAGAATATACGGCGGCCCTGCGCGGAGGAGGCGCTTCGGCGATCCTCGTACTCATCTACGCGCTTGTTCTATTGCGAGTGCTCGGCATCACCGGTGGCAGGAAACCCGAAAAGTCATAAAGGTAACAAGGAATGCAATTCCGATTTCCATATTTACTGAAGAGAATCGGGCCCGCGTTATCGTTCGCCCTTATCCTTGCGGCATTTTCTGCCACTGCGGCGGGATCTGAATACGATATTCCCCCGGAACAGGGCGGCAGGACGAAATCGATGGGGTTTCCCCCCAGGGCCGACTTCTATCTCGGCCTGTCCGCCGGGCAGTATCGCGGCGGCGGAACGTCCCCGGTCATGTACGGGAAGGCGGGGATCTACTACGGCCTCTCCAATCCTGCCTCAGGCGCGGCGGCAGTCCTGATGGAAGGATACGGCGGCCTGAGAGAGGACATCTCCGACGGCGGAATACGGGTGATGATGGCCGTCCCCGCGTTCAGGATCGCCTTCGGTGCCGATCATAATTTCAGGGACAACCGGACCGATTTCATCATGTCGCATTTCGAGGCACTCGCCGGATTGATCGACTTTCTCCTGATTGCGGGGCTCTGCGACTGGGTAGATACACGAGAGGATCTTGAGAGGCTTCTGCCCGCCTACAGCGGAACGAAGAGAACAGTCGCGCGAAGAGTAAAGCACGCCTCCTGATCCTTCAACAGCGGCTGGAGCCTCTATAGAAGTGAGCAAAGACCTACTGGAGGCGTTTCATGAAGGCCATGATCCTTGAAAAAATATGCGATCTCGATGAGTGCAGCGAGCCGCTGCGCCTTGTCGAACTGTCCGATCCGGAACCTGGAGAGGGGGAGGTCCTGATCAGGGTATCGGCCTGCGGAGTCTGTCACACCGAACTCGACGAGATAGAGGGGAGGACCCCGCCTCCACTGCTGCCGGTTGTCCCGGGACACCAGGTAGTCGGAAGAGTAGAGAAGACCGGGCCGGGAGCGGAGAGATTCCAGCCCGGCGCCAGGATCGGTGTCGGATGGATCCATTCAGCCTGCGGCATGTGCGATCTGTGTGCATCAGGGCAGGAGAATCTCTGCGCGGAATTTCGCGCTACCGGCCGAGACGTTAACGGCGGGTACGCCGAGCTGATGACCGTCACTGAATCCCACGCCTTCCCGATACCCGATGTCTTCACCGATGTCGAGGCGGCGCCGCTGCTCTGCGCCGGCGCGATAGGTTACCGTTCGATGAACCTCACCGGGATTTCAGGGTCGAAGAGACTCGGGCTTACCGGGTTCGGCGCATCGGGACATCTCGTCCTCAAGATGGTGAGGCACCGCTATCCCGAAATGAGAGTCTACGTATTCGCGAGGAGCCGCGGCGAGCGGGAATTCGCCCTCGAACTCGGCGCCGTATGGGCGGGGGATACGACTGGGACGTCGCCCGAGAAACTGGATGCGATCATCGACACGACCCCCGCCTGGAAGCCTGTCGTCGAGGCGCTGCGCAACCTTGCGCCTGGCGGGCGGCTCGTGATAAATGCGATCCGTAAGGAGGACCGCGACAAGGATGCACTGCTCGACATCGACTACACGGAGCATCTATGGATGGAGAAGGAGATAAAGAGCGTGGCCAATGTTGCCGGCAGCGATATCGCCGAGTTTCTCGAGCTCGCTGCCGAGATACCGATCAGGCCGGAAACGGAGACTTATCCACTGGAAGACGCCAACAGGGCGCTCCTGGGGTTGAGACAGAGAAAGATCCGCGGCGCGAAGGTGCTTGTTATCGGATAACGTCCTGTTTCAGCGGATCGTCAGTTCGGTTCCTTCAGATTTTGTAATTTTTCCGGGCTCTGCCTCGTCAATTTCTTCTTTTGAATTTACCAGGTCATAACTCACGAGAAAGAGAGTCTCGTCCGTGATGATGATACTGCCGAAATAATCATCCTCAGTCTCGAGATGGACTGTCATAGCCAGGAAGCCCTGCCTGCCAAACCAGAAATGTACGATGTCATTTTCATCCAGGAACTCGTTATATATAAATACCCTCCAGCCATTCATCCTTCCAGCGGGCAGGTCGAGCACATCCATTCCCTCGACTATCGAATAGAATAATGGAGAGTCCCTGATGATCCATTCCTGCTCAGGGTGCAATGGATACCTGAGTCGTTGGATCTCATCGGGGAGGATCCCGCCCGGGGGGCCAGTGAATAAAGCCGAGCCTGTCCTGCGTCCAAGCAATTCGTTTACAGCGTTGATCTTGATAAAATGCGCGATCTTCGCTCTTTCGACTGCCTCTGGATCGATATACTCCAATCCATCGACTGATCTCTTCCAGAGTTCATCCCACGTGCCGAGATCCGTGTTCAGATCCCTGCCTTTGAGACTTGCTGCCTCGCTGTCCTCTCCCGGAGGATCACTCATAGCAACATCTGCTTCATACAGCCCCGCGCGATCCTGCCTGTGCCGGAGCCAGTACGTAATAGTGTCATCCGGACCGAATACACTACCTGCTATGATGAACTGTTCTTCGAGCATATACTCCCTGCCGAACAATTCTTCGGTACCTATGATCGTTCTCGTCTCGTCTCTCGACAAGGTGTAAGCCGGACTTGCCCCGAATCTCATCGATATCTCACCAGTATATGTCCAGGTGTTCCCGATAGAGAGAGGATAGAATTCACCCTGCCCCGGGTTCTTCGGGTCCGCACCATTGCTGAAGAGCGCATCCTGTTGACTCATCAACGTGTTCTGGAGTTCCGTAACTTCCGCTCCACTGTCAGTGATATTACAAGCGGCAGAAAGTGACATGATGGTTATCGTCAGCAGCAATACACAATTCTTAAGCATTTCCGCTTCCTCTGTTGATTGATCTGATCGATCGAAGGGTTTTTATCTCAACAGGATCATCTTTCTCGACAATCTTGTCTTTCCCGCACTCAGCCTCGTAAAATACACGCCTGAAGGAACGGCGTTCCCGGTTTCGTCGAGCCCGTCCCACGTGATGCTGTGGGTTCCGGACTCCTTCGTTCTGTCCACCAGGGTCCTGACGAGACACCCGCTGACGTTATATACATGCAGTGATATCTGTCCTGTATCAGGGATATAATATTCGATCGTCGTGACGGGGTTGAACGGGTTGGGGTGATTCTGCGCAAGTGTGACCGGGATCGGAGATGTCTCTATCGCCTCCGTCTCGAACAGTACTCCACGGCCCGCATCGCTGACATATTCGACCCTGTAGATATAACTATTCCCACCTGAGATTGATCTGTCCTCGAATCTGTAAGAGAGTTCATCGTCAGTGCCCGCCACTTCACCGATCACTGAAAACAAATCACCCGACTCACAGCGTGATACATGGAAGACCGTGCCCGGATCGATCGAGGAGAGATTCCATTCGAGTGTAACCTTGCCTGCAGAGGCTCCAGCGCTGAACTGCTGCAGCTGCGTGGCGATCACCGGACAGGTGAATTCCTGCTCAGTAACCGCGCAGCAGGATATTCCCATATAACCCCCGCAGACATTCGCTATCAGTTTATACTGTACTCCGCCAAGCATGCTCCTTTTGAGTGAAAGCAGACAGCTGTCAGTGCTGGCTCCGATCCATTCACCACTGACTATACTTATCGTATCTGAAGGGTCCTCAATGCTGCAGACCATAAAGTGCGATTCAAAAGGGTACTCCTCTGGAGGATACTCCCAGCCGGTGTAGATCCGTGAATCGAAATACGCGGCTACCTTGTTACGCAGGATCGCTTCGGCTGATTCCAGCCACGGTTGCCAGCTTCCGCCGCGGCAGCAATTGTTGATTATGAGATAGTTATATAGATGTGCATCCCGCAGAGGACGATCACCCGGGCAGATCGCGACCCCCATGTGTCCAGTATCGTCATGCGGTTCGATTGTGATGAATTTCTTTTCTTTTACGAATAATGCAATCATGTTGATTTTGTAGATCCATAGTATATCTGTCTGGCAGGATAAAAATGGAGCGCCTATACCCGGCGCGCCGTATGGATTACCTGTCGCAGCACCACTCACAACAGGGTTTTTCTCATAACCATTGCATATGTATTTGGTGAATTCCTCATCGAGCGACGGGATTTTATATTCCGCCCCGAATGCGCCATCCACACCGGGATGCAGATATACATAAAACGAGAAGAACGTGATCGTGTCCGCACGAGTTTCTATGCACGTTTCAGTCATGGCTTCATCGCCCCATAGGCTGAACATCTGCGAATGGGTTGTGGCCGGGATAGAACACAGGATCATAAATACGACAGGAATTATCAATTTCTTCAAAGGACCCATCCTTTGACTGCAGGTATCAGTTATTTCCAGAGAATGGCAATACTTGCTGACAGGAGGGATTCTAACAGAATCAACTGTTGTATTCAACATCCAACTGGTGAGGCATCGGACGGTCCGATTGAGGATCACAAATTGGATTGATTGTGGTTATGTGCGGGGCTAGAATGATTGAGATTCACATTCCTTCGTGCTGAAGTACATGATCGGATATATGGAACAGAACTGATTATGTCTTACGACGATAAACTCGATAAGCGGATTACGAAGATAGTCTCCCCCTGGAAGAAGACGGGGAAGAGGCTGATGTTCGGCGGCGTCTGTTACCTGATGAACGGAAACATGGTCGCCGGCGTCTGGAAGGATTTCCTTATCCTGAGGATCGGACCCGAAGGCGCAGAAAAGGCACTCGAGCTTCCCTTCGCGAGGTCTTTCGATGTAACGGGCAGGGCGATGAAGGGATGGGTGATGATCGAGGCGCCGGCTGTAAAGGACGACGGAGATCTGATGGAATAGCTCCTCGAAGCGAAGGAGTTTGTAAAGACCCTGCCCCCGAAATAATCCACTGATTCAGGAAACAGAATGCTTAAATACAATTATACGTATGAATTTTATAGCGCAGGCAAGTGACTGATGATATCCTGTCAGGACTCAGTTCATAGAGGGTGCGTCATGGATCACCGGTATGGAGAGATCGAGTGGTAAAGATAGAGACTGCCTTTATAGACGATATTGCCGTAATCGATCTCGGCGAGCGCAAGCTTGTCGGTGAGCATGATGACTATGACCTCTGGAGTGAGGTCGAGAACCTGCTCAAGAACGACAAGAAGAAGATCATACTCGACCTCTCAAAGCTGCAGTGGTCGAACAGCACCGGCATCGGCATACTCGTCTCCGCCTGGACGATGGCCCAGAAGGAGGAGGCGGAACTCGTAGTAGTCAATGCCTCCGCGAGGCTCGACAACATATTCACGGTGACAAATCTGAAATTTATAATGAAGATATTCGAAACGGTCGACGAGGCGGTCGCCTATCTCAAATCGATCTGGTGATGGCACTGGGTTCGATTTCAGTGGATCTGGTGACGTAACAGGGCCCGATTTATCTGAGACACAGGCCGATTCTGCAGATATTCCCATTCCTTGACATAATCACTGCATCCATTTACCTTGCTATCACGTATCTTGAACAGTCGATTCAATACCTTAATCCTTGTAGAAGGGGGAAACTTCATGAAGTACAGGGCATTTGTCGCCATTCTGGCGATCATGCTGCTCTCGACGGCCGCCCCGGCTGAGGAGGGCATGTGGCAGCTCGACAAGTTCGACTCCGAGCTGTTCGCCCGCATGCAGGAGCTCGGACTGGAGCTCTCGCAGGAGGAGATATACGCGCCCGGGGGCAAGGGCATCGCCTACGCCATCGTCAATCTGGGAGGCGGGACCGGCTCGTTCGTATCCCCGTACGGGCTGATACTGACCAACCATCACGTTGCTTTCGGTGCTCTCCAGAGGGCCAGCTCCGAGGAGCACAACTATATCGATGACGGCTTCTACGCCGACAGGTCCGAAAGGGAGCTCCAGGCGCACGGCTACGAGGCCCGCGTCCTGATCTCGATCGAAGAAGTCTCGGACAGGGTCCTCAAGAAGGCCAAGGGCAAGAAGGGCGCGAAGCGGTACGAGGCGATAGAGGACGAGATCAAGAAGATCACCGCCGAGGCGGAAGAGGGCAGGGACGTGCGCGTGACCGTGGCGAGCTTCTTCGGCGGCATGCAGTACAAGATGTTCACCTACTTCATGTGCAAGGATGTCCGTATCGTATACGCTCCCCCGAAATCTATCGGCAACTACGGCGGCGACATCGACAACTGGATGTGGCCCCGTCATACGGGCGACTTCTCGTTCCTCAGGGCTTACGTCGCTCCCGACGGCAGCTCGGCCGATTATTCCGAGGACAACATTCCCTACGAGCCGGCCGTTCATCTTCCTATGTCGCTTGAAGGAGTCTCGAAGGACGATTTCACGATGATAATCGGTTTCCCCGGCCAGACGATGCGCTATCGTTCTTCGTACTCGACCGACTGGTCGCAGAACTGGCGCTTCCCCGGCCGGATCAAGTTGTTCGGTGACCTGCTGGACATCATTAACAAGGCCAGCGAGAATGATCCCGGCGTCAAGATCAAGATGGCCAGGTTCGACGCGATGCTGAATAACTCGATGAAGAACTACGAGGGCCAGATCGAGGGATTCAGGAAGGCCGGTCTTCTCGATCAGAAGATCGCCGAGGAGAAGGAATTCACCGAGTGGGTCAATGCCGACAAGAAGCGCAAGAAAAAGTACGGCAAGGCTCTTCCGACGATCGAGAAACTTTATGAGGAGCAGGCCCTCTACCGTGACAAGGGCGTCATCGGGGGCTTCATCGGCTTCATGAACCAGATGATGAGCGCTTCGGGAACGATCTACCGCTGGACCGAGGAGAAGGCAAAGAAGGATATGGACCGCGAACCAGGCTATATGGAACGAAATATCCCGCGGATCAAACAGCGTCTGGAAATGATAGACATGGGATACGATGAGGGCGTGGACAGGCAGTTCCTCAGGTATTTCATGCTGGCGGCCCTCGACCTTCCTGAAACGCAGCGCATCAAGGCGTTCGATGAGATGCTTGCCGGATACTCCGGTACGGAAGAAGAGAAGATAGACGCACTGATCGACAAGCTCTACGCCGGAACGAAACTCGACAAAGCTGAAGAGCGCATGAGGATGTTCGATCTCTCCCGCGAGGAGCTGATGAAGGAGGGCGACACCTTTATCGACTTCTACGCGAAGGTATATCCCGAGTTCAAGGAGATAGAGGACCGCGGCGAGGAGTTTGCCGGCAACATCTCCGCCGTTCGACCGTTGCTTATCGAGGGCATGAAAGAATGGAAGGGCGGCGCCTTCTACCCCGATGCCAACGGCACGATACGTCTCACATACGGCACGGTCACGGGGTACAGCCCGGCCGACGCTGTGAACTACAGCTGCATCACGAGGCTGGGCGGTGCGATCGAGAAGAACACCGGCGAGGAGCCCTTCGACTGCCCCGGGAAGCTCGTCAAGCTCTGGGAGAAGAAGGACTTCGGCAAGTATGAGCACGGATGTTTCGTTGATGTTCCTGTCGACTTCCTGTCGACAACAGACATCACCGGCGGCAACTCGGGAAGCCCGATCATCAACGGCAAGGGCGAGTGCGTCGGCGCCGCCTTCGATGGCAACTGGGAGAGCATCTCGGCCGATTACCTGTTCAACTCCGAGCTGAACAGATGCATCAGCGTCGAGTCGCGCTACATACTGTTCGTGCTCGACAAGTTCTCAGGCGCTTACGAGCTGCTCGGAGAGTTGACAATACAGTAATTATCCTGCACCGCAGCGGTGATTGCCGCGACGGCAGTTTTGCGCCGCGGGAGCTGTTTTCGGGCGGGGGACTGATTGTTTCCCCGCCCTTCTTTTTTCCGGGAAGTAGTCTCTTGGGTGAGATTTTCGCACTGACGACCGCAGTCGCCTGGGCGATAGCAGTGATCCTGTTCAAGAAGTCAGGGGAGAAGGTGCCGCCCTTCGCCCTGAACTTCTTCAGGGTGGCCGTATCGTCGGTCCTCTTTGTGCTGATGTTCATCATCATACGCAAGCCGATATTCGGCGTGGCCCCGTTGACCGATTATCTCATCCTGATCGCCAGCGGTGTGATCGCGATCGCGATATCCGACACGCTGTTCCACATGTGCCTCAACCGGGTCGGCGCCGGCCTGAACGCGATCGTCGACGGCCTGTACTCCCCATCGATCGTATTCTTCGCCTGGCTCCTGATCGGCGAGAAGCTCGGACCCTGGCAGCTCGCCGGCATGGGAGCCGTGCTGCTCGGCGTATTCATCGCTACAAAGCACGACCCGCCCCCTGGTACGACGAAGCGGCAGCTGATACTGGGGATCATATGGGGAATTCTCGCAATGCTCACGCTCGGCATAGGTATCGTCATGGCAAAACCCGTTCTGGACCGCTCGCCCGTACTCTGGGCGACGGCGGTTCGCCAGATAGGAAGCTTCCTCGCGATGCTTCCCGTGGCGATCCTGCTCCCGTCGAGGCGGAAGATATTTTCGCACTTCAGGCCCTCTCCGTCGTGGAAGTACATGATCCCCGGCACGGTGATAGGGTCGTTTATCGCCCTGATCCTCTGGATCGCCGGGATGAAGTACACACAGGCGAGTACTGCGGCGATCCTCAATCAGACCAGCTCGATCCACATCATCATCATGGCGACGATATTCCTCGGTGAGCCTCTGACCAGACGCAAGATCATCGCCGTTGCTCTGACTCTCATCGGCATATTGATGGTGACTGCCGGGTGAAACGGCCGGATTTCCGCATGATTCTTTTTGAATACAATTGCTCCCATGGTGTATCATCCTCGTAATCATGATATCGAAGATAATCAAGATATTTGTCCCTGCCGTTGGCATCGTCGTGCTGATTACGGCCGGCATCCATACGACGCAGAACGCCTACCGCGTCAACCAGTGGAATAACGGCGGTGAAATGCGCAGCGATATTGAAGTCGCAGGGGATTCTGCGCTCGTATTTACCAATGTGGATGAGACCGATTTCACTGTTCTCCCGATCCCTGAGGTAGGAGATTCGCTGCTTTCCATCAACGGGACTCCGGCCGCATTAGGCACTCTCCTTCGTGAAGTAACGCTGAATCCGGCCGGTACAGAACTGAATATTCTCTTTAAGGATTCAAACGGGGACACTCTTCGGACTACGGTCGTGACGACGCCTGTATCAAGGACGCTCTTCGGCTTTGTCATTTCCATCTTCGTACTGAGAGCCCTGATCGGAGTCGCCTTTCTCGTTGCCGGATTCTGGGCCTTTATAAAGCAACCTGACTCCGGTACGGTGAAGACCCTCGCGATGTTCTGCTTCTCGATGACGGCTGTCCTCATTGTCCTTTTCAGATTCGGTTATGAGCATATCCCGGTGATGCGGATCGGGTTGATGGATTATCTGTTGACGGTGCTGCGGATCCTGGTTGCCTTTACCGGGGCATTCTGGCTGAATCTCCAGCTGCTCTTTCCAAGACCGCGTGGATTTGTCAACAGGCATCCCTTTGTCGTTCACGCCCTGATCTACGTTCCTGTCATCGTGCTTGAGGTATTGTCCATCCTGACGAAGATCGAAGCGATCAATGTCTCCATTGCTGTGCTGATAATGGTGCATATCTTCACCGGATTCGGGTTCCTTATCGCCACCAACATCAGGACGAGGGACAACCTCGAAAAGCGGCAGACCCGCCTCGTGTTGTGGGGGACGGGCACGGGTATATTCGGGTTCTTTTTCGTGGTACTGCTCCTCGTTCTCTTCCGGAGCTGGTTTGTCAGTCAGTCGATGTATATTCTTATCGGCATGTTTATCCTCGTCTTTCTCGGGCTGCTGCTCTCCCCGCTCTCGTTCATATACGCATTCGGCAAGTACAGGCTCCTTGAGGTGGAGGGCCGAATAAAGAGGGGGACGAGGCGCATCGCCATCACGGCGGCGCTGCTCGTTATCTTCTTCGCGATCCTCTACAGTCTCAGTGGATTTATCCTCTCGAAGATCGGTACCCGGAACCAGGCGCTTATCCCCGCCCTGGCCCTCGTTCTTGCCGTCGGATTCATGCCGGCGCAGAAGAAGGTCCAGGATATTCTCGAAAGAAAGATCTACCCTGAGAGGACGCAGTTGAGGAACATGCTGGTCGATTTCCTCTCGAACGCCCTAGCCGCATCGGACCGCGACACATTCTGGAGCGAGCTGGAGTCGAGGCTCTGCGACGTCCTTAAGGTCGATGCCCTGATCACGGTCCTCAGCACCGGTGAGAAAAAGCCGATGGTCCTCCTCGGCGGAGAAGAGACCCCCTTCCTGCCGGAAAGCGAGTTTGCACGGGCCCTCTCGACTTTCGAAGACAGACCGTTCATGGTCGACGAGATACTGGCGACAGAGACGATCCACCTGACACTGCAGGAGCGGGAATGGCTCGAGGCGAACGATGTCGCTGTAGCGCTGCCTCTTGCGAGCCGTCACAAGCTGATCGGATTCCTCGCCATCGGGATGAAGAGGACGCGGCAGGATTTCGAGGCGGCAGACGTCGAGATACTGCGTTCGCTCTCGTTCCAGGTGGCAGTCGCCGGTGAGAACCTCAGGCTCCTCGAGGAGAATATCGAAAAACGAAGGATGGAGAACGAGCTCTCGATGGCCCGCAAGGTCCAGGAGGGGCTGCTCCCTGCCGTGATGCCCGAGACTCCCGGCCTCGAGGTATTCGGCACGAGCCTCTCATGTCTCGAGGTGGCGGGGGATTACTTCGATGTAATAAATCTCGACGAAAACAGGACCGTTCTCGCAATCGGGGACGTTTCGGGCAAGGGGGCCGGCGCGGCGATGCTGATGTCGAACCTCCAGGCCTCGATCAGGACAGCGGTGAAAATCGGCTCCGATCTGAAGCAGATGATAGAGCAGATAAATGATCTTATATTCGACAACACGCAGTCCCACCAGTTCATCACATTCTTTGCCGGGATCTACAATCACGAAACGAGACTGTTCGACTATGTAAACGCGGGGCACAATCCACCGCTTCTGGTCAAAAAGGACGGAAGCCTGGCTCTTCTCGAGAGCGGCGGCCTCATACTCGGCGCTATGTCCGATATGACGTACGAGAAGGAATCGATAAAGCTCGACAGGGGCGATCTCCTCTTCCTGTACACCGACGGCCTGAGCGAGGCGGAGAACCCTGCAGGCGAGATGTACGATGAGGAGAGGGTGGAGGAGTTCGTCATACGCAACCGCGACCTGGGCATAGATGAGATGGTCGAGCTCCTCGCCGCCGAGGTAAAGGAGTTCATGAACGGTACGGAGCGCAAGGACGACCTGACCCTGCTGATAGCGTGCGTGAAGGATTGATAGGAGCCGGCTTGCCGGTTGTCAAAAAGGGGGGTAGATGAATTACAGAACGAGTCTGTCTGGTCTGGTCATCACTATGTTTATCGCTACCGCCATGCTGGCGGTTTTTTCATGTCCGGCGGAAGCCGAAATAGACCTGAAGGCCCCGGTGCCTCTAAATCCAGATATAAAGATAGGGAAGCTCGAAAACGGCCTGACTTATTATATCTGCAGGAACGGGGAACCGCAGAACCGCGCTGAACTGAGACTGGTGATCGATGCCGGATCGATACTAGAGGACGAGGACCAGCTCGGGCTCGCTCATTTTGTCGAGCACATGGCCTTCAATGGAACGACTCATTTCGCAAAGAACGAGCTTATAGATTATCTGGAGTCGATCGGGATGAAATTCGGGGGAGATGTCAACGCCTCGACTGGTTTTGACCAGACGATCTACAAGCTTCATGTCCCTACAGACAGCATTGGTCAGCTCCAGGACGCTTTCCTCGTGCTGGAGGACTGGGCACACGGCATGACATTTGATTCAGTGGAGGTCGATAAGGAAAGAGGGGTCATCATAGAGGAATGGCGGGGACGGCTCGGAGCCAGGAAGCGGATGATGTACAAGCATTACCCAGTGCTCTTCAGGGATTCCCGTTACGCCGAGCGCCTTCCTATCGGAGAGCTTGAAGTCATCGAGAACGCTTCCGCGGAAACACTCAGGCGTTTCTACGACGACTGGTACAGGCCCGACCTGATGGCAGTGGTAGCTGTGGGTGATTTCGATCCTGATATGATCGAGGATCTGATCAGAAAGCATTTCTCGAATCTCGAGAAACTAGAAAGTCCAAGGCCCCGCAAGATATATCCTGTGCCGGACCATGACGAGACACTTTACTCGATTGTTACAGATCCTGAAGCCACCGGGAACTCGATCGGCATCTATTATAAAAGTGATCCGGTGAAGATCGAGACGATAGATGACTATCGTAACTATCTTCAGAAGCGCTTGTTTTATATCATTTTCAAAGACAGGCTAATCGAGCTTGAGCGAAAGCCTGATCCTCCGTTCCTCGGTGCTGGTGCCCGCAAGAGACAGCTCATCAGGTCAAAATCGACGTTTTCCCTCGGGGCGAGCGTTGAGGATAACGGATTCAATCGTGGTCTGGATGCGCTTCTTACTGAGGCTGAACGGGTCGAGAGATTCGGGTTCACGCAGTCTGAACTTGATCTGAACGTAAAGAAACTCGAGCGTTTCGCCGAAAGGGTTTATGACAGAAGAGATAAGACACATTCATGGGGGATCATCAACCAGTGTGTAAGTCATTACCTCAAGGATTCTCCTCTGCCAGGTCCCGCTGATATGAAGATGCTCTATGATGAGTTGCTGCCTGGGATAGAACTCGACGAAGTGAATCAGCTGATCAGCCGCTGGATGAGCGGGGGGAGCCGCGTAATCCTCGTCAGTGCCCCCGAAAAGGAAGGGCTGGACGTCCCGACTGAAGAAGAAATCCTCGCCGTTTTTTCCGCAGTCAGCGAAAAAGAGATTGCTCCCTACGAGTTCGAGGTCCCGGATGCACCTCTAATCGCGGAAAAGCCCAAGTCGGGCAGCATCGTGAATGAAAGCTATCATGATAAGATCGGCGTGACCGAATGGACCCTATCCAACGGTATCAGGGTCTTGATGAAGCCGACCGATTTCCAGGCTGACGCATGTGAGATGATTGGTTTCAGTCCGGGTGGCAGTTCCCTGGTCGGCGATGAGGATTATCTCTCAGCGACTCACGCGGGTGGACTGGTAAGAGGAAGCGGGGTAGGACCGTTTGACAAGATGGAGCTGCACAGGAAGCTTGCCGACAAGATCGCGGGCATCTATCCGAGGATAGGTGATTTCACTGAGGGATTCAACTGCAGGGCTTCGGTGAAAGACATTGAGACAGTATTCGAACTCCTGTATCTCTATGCCACGGAGCCCACGATCAGCGAAGACGCATACGAGTCGATGATCGCGAAGATGAAGGGAAACATTCAGAACGATTCATCAAGCCCTGAAAAAGCGATGCAGGATACTTTGTCCGTGACTCTCTCTGATTATGATTTCCGAAAAAGACCATATACGGAAGAGATGATCGGAGAGATAGACAAGGACAGGGCACTCAGCATTTACAGGGACCGATTTGCCGATTTCGGAGATTTCACATTCATTATGGTAGGCAATATAGATCCCGATTCTCTGCGCCCTTTGATTGAGACATACGTCGGCGGGCTCCCGACTAACGGACGGGTGGAGAATTGGCGCGACCTGGGCAACGATCCACCAGAAGGAATAGTAAAAAAGACGATTCGTATGGGAATCGAGCCGAAGAGCTATGTAACAATAGTATTTCCTGGTGAGTTCGATGAGTGGACGAAGGAGACTCAACATATCCTGGATTCAACCGCAAGTATGCTCAGGATCATGCTCCGTGAGGTCATGCGGGAGGACATGGGGGCAACATACGGGGTTTCTGTATATTCGTACGATTCAGCTATTCCGAAACCGCGATACAAGTTCTACGTTTCGTTCGGCTGTGAGCCTGACAGGGTAGAGGAGATGATAGGGACAGTATTCGGTCAGATCGCGCTTCTGAAAAAGGAAGGCCCCGGGGAAGAACGGATCATGAAGATCAAGGAGATTCAGAAGAGGTCGTGGGAAAAGCGGGTCCGGTCTAATTCCTTCTGGGCAAGAGAGATCTATTACCGCTCACTCTACGGATTGGAACTCGATGCTATCCTGGACTATCCCGGTTATACGGAATCGCTGTCCAATGAGCGGATAAGGAAGGCAGCGGCCCGATATCTCGATGTCAATCATTACATCCAGATCGTTCTGATGCCAGCTGATAAGGTTGAAAAAGAGGATGATGGATCTTAAGTTTGATATTGACTCGGATTTTGCACTTCTTATAAAAAAGGGCCGGACATCACGTCCGGCCCCTTATATTCTATCAGGAATAAATCCTATCTCAGGTAGACGATCTTGCGCGACTCACCGTAGGCGCCCGCGTTCATCCTCATGAAATAGATACCTGACGCAACTGGCCTCGATGCGTTGTCCCTGCCGTTCCATACGACCTGGTAGCTGCCCGCGGCGCGGTCCCTGTCCTCGAGGCTGCGAACGAGGCGTCCCGCCGTGTCGTAGATCCGGACACTTACATGCTCCGGTTTCTCGAGCGAGTAGGAGATCGTCGTGTGGCCGTTGAACGGGTTGGGATAGTTCTGGTGCAGCGCCGTCGCGAGAGGTATTTCCCCGGCGTCGGTCGTGTAGGGGTCGATCGTGAAGAGATCCCCTGACTGTCCGGAACCGACGTTCAGTGAAGGGTCGTACGCGTCGATACGTACGAGGCATGAGTCGGACCCTGGATCATCGATCGGCACGTCCCATGTGTACAGGGAGTCGTTCGGTTCTCCTGAGGCGAGCACGGTCCAGTCGGTCCCGCCGTTCATCGAGCAATAGATCGTAACGGAGTCGACACCGACGTTATCGGTAGCGATCCACTCTATGTCGAAGGAATCACCCGCAGTGAAGGTCTCGCCGCCGGCCGGATATACGACGGTGACGACCGGGTTCTCCGTGTCGGCTCCGCTGGCGCAGACGCCGGCCTCGTTCGAGTAGCCACCTGCGTACCCGGAAAGGTTGACCGCGCATACCTTGTAGTACCAGCAGCCCTCGACAGGGTGATGATCGAACGAAGTCTCCATGATCCCCACTGTGCCGAGCAGGTGGAGCGCGTCAGTATCGAATCCCGACGCGGTGTCCCCGAATACGGCGAAATAATCGCCTCCGGCAGGCAGCATCGCGTCCCACATCACCGTGATGGCTGTATCGCTCACAGCCGTTGCCAGGCAGTTCTGTACGTAATCGGGCTGGAGCCAGAGCGCGTCCGGCCCTCCGAATGCGCCGATGTCTGCCCTCGAACCGTCGGGATCGTCACTTCCGGCGGGGTTGCCCGTGTCGATTGCGGGGGAGTACAGGGCGAGGTGATAATCAGCACCGGCCAGATCGATGTAGAGCGGATCGGTGCTCATGTTCGTCCCATCGGGGGTCAGCCCGATGACGTCGCCGCCCGGGTTGTTATACGCGTTGTTATACACGTAGGTGATGTTGTCGGGTGCAGATGCCTGAAAACCGGTCGGTGTCCCATTTGTGAAATGGTTGTTTTTGACTGTGAGTCCCTGCGAATTGCTCATCATCACGTTGCCGCCGGCGTAGAGGCCGCTGTTACCGTCAATAGTGTTGTTCTCCATAGTGCCCCAGAGGCTGTCGGCGTAGATGCCGCCGCCGATAATCGTCGAGGTGTTCAACGCTATGAGCGAATTGGCCATGTCAAATGCGGCAGCCTTGTGATAGATGCCCGCGCCTGTGCCGGCCGAGTTGCCCGTGATCACGGCGCGTCCGGCTTCGATGGACGTCCGTTCGAGCATGATTCCGCCGCCGTTCGTCGAACATGAGTTCGAGGAGATCGTGTCTCCGTAGAGCGAGAGCGAACCGAAGCACGAGTATATCCCGCCTCCGTTCACGAAGCCGGAGTTACCGGTGATGACGTTGCCTGACATCGTCACCGTTGAGTTGCGGGCGCAGATCCCTCCGCCGTTTTTAGTACCGGAGTACTCGACATTAGGCTGCGAACCGCTGATCGTGTTTCCCGTCAACGTCGCGGTCACCTGGTAGAGGTATATGCCGCCGCCGCTCTGCGCGACGCAGTTGCTGATCGTATTACCCGTTATCTCGACATTACCGAGGTAGCACGAGATGCCGCCTCCAGCGCTGTACTGTGTGGGGTTTACATATCCGCATGAGTTGATAATGTTATCCATGATAAGCGGTGAAGCGTCGTAGCTGTAAACTCCTCCGCCGTAGATCCCATTGTCGGGCAGGAGGGACGCTGTTCCAGACCCGCCGGTTATTGTGAATCCCTCGATGCCGCTTCCATCACCGATGACCATGATGAACGAGACCGTGCTGCCGTTCGAGTTGATAGTCGATGGATAGACGCCGGGGTTGCGCATTGTGAAGCCGGTGTTCCATCCTCCGAGGAGAAGGACCGGGTTCTGCACGGTCACCCTCTCGTTGTAGGTCCCTGTCTCTACCATCACCGTGTCACCGTTGGTCGCGGCATCGATAGCGTCCTGGATCGACAGTGCCGCCCAGGCAGGCGTGGAATACGGGAATATATTGCCGCCTGTTGTAGAGACGTATTTGTACGGACTGCCCTCGATCTGGAAATCGGCCTCGGAGAAGTCGTATCCGCCGACTCCGCCGCCGTACCAGGCCACGACCTTGATTCTCACTGACGGTACCGGCAGATTGTCGACGGTCCACATGTAGGATGTCTCCATGCCCAGAAGTCCGCTTGCGATCGTATAATCATAGGAGTCGCCGCTGTTGACGCTCAACAGGATGCTGGTCGAGTCGGGGGTTGCGCGCGACGTTGACCACAGGATCTCGAAGTCCTCGCCCACGGGGAGCACCTCGCCGCCGTTCGGTGCGATGACATTTACATATATGTCGGTCATCTCGTACTGGATCTGGTATACGCCGTTGTTGATGCCGTTGTTGCCGTACTTGATATAACCGAATCCGTCCTGTCCCCAGTCCAGTCCCCAGCTGTTCTTGATGATCCACGCGCCCTCTCCGCCGCACTGATTGTCGTCCCATCCGACGATTACGACTGCGTGGGCTCCCGTGACCTCGTCTTCCCAGCTGAAGCAGCCCGATATGTAGTCATAGAACCTGTCGACGATCGACATACTTGCGTAGACGGGGCCCTCGAGAACGGCTTGCTTGACGTCGTTGACCTGGTTTCCTATAGCGATGTAATTTGTGATCCAGGCGACCGGCTCGCAGCTGGTCTCGGTGCAGGGATACCCGTCGCTGGCGAGGTAGGGGTAGCAGACCTCCCTGACCATGCCGTAGTTCTGCATCGTGTAATATGCGGTTCCTGCCCAGCCGCCGCCGCAGCCCCTGTCCCACGGGTTGCAGTCCATGATCTGCTGTTCGGAGAGGTCCTCTTCGCGGTCCTCATATATCTTGACGTGTCCTTCGATCTGGCCGACCGCCGCGAAATCCCAGCACGATCCGCATCCGCCCTGGTTCTTTGCCGGCGTAGTGCCGCCCATCGCCCTCCAGTCGAAGACGGGGTCGTACGAGGCGCCCTCGGGCGCCCTGAGCACCTGGAGGGATGAGGTCTCGAATGCCTCAGGCGGCTTATGGCCGCAGAGCGCCCGTTTCTCCTCCAGGGTGAGGTTAGAGACCGAAGTGGTCCCGGCCGTCCAGTGCAACCCCTTCTCCCTGATCTCCCTGTTGATCCGGTCGATCCGGTTCTGCTCGGTCTCCGTTCCTGCCGGGGAGGAGAGGAGATAGAGCCCTGTCGTAAGAACCGCGGCGAATAACGCCGCGGCGCGGAAGCGTCTGTTGAATTTCAATGTCACACCTTTCTGTTGTCGCTGCGTCAATTATACCATATGCGGAGGCCTTTCGCCAATAACTGATGATAACGGTTACGATTCCGCGGCAGAATCGATCATTCCGGGTGGAACTTTGCTCCCCGGAGGGCATATAAACAGACTGTTGCCGGCCGGTCGTGCGGCATGTCCGCAAGGCAAGACGTAAGGTGCTGTACAGCCGGACGGTTACGGTGGATTGCCCTTGAAAGAAGGCAGGTTATCCGTTAATCTGACCTTCGGGGTCATCCCCTCATATTTTCCGTACAAAACGTATCCGGGCCGCCGGGTCCGGGCAGGGTGTTTCAGAATGCGAGGTCAGACCGCATGAGTATCGACGTAAAGAAGATCGGGGAAAAGGTCGAAAAGGAATCCCGGGTCCTGGCCGGGGTGAGAACCGAGATCGAGAAGGTCATCATCGGGCAGGAGTACATGATAGAACGCCTGCTCATCGGGCTTCTATGTAACAACCATATCCTTATCGAGGGCGTGCCCGGACTGGCCAAGACCCTGGCGGTGACGACGCTGGCCAGCACGGTGAACGCATCCTTCAGGAGGATACAGTTTACTCCGGACCTGCTTCCGGCCGATCTCATCGGTACGCTTATCTACAATCCCCGTAGCGGGGAGTTCACAACGAAGAAGGGCCCCGTCTTTGCCAACATCATCCTTGCCGACGAGATAAACAGGGCCCCTGCGAAGGTCCAGAGCGCCCTTCTCGAGGCGATGCAGGAGCGCCAGATCACGATCGGTGAGGAGAGCCATCCGCTCGACGATCCTTTCATGGTGCTCGCGACGCAGAACCCGATCGAACAGGAAGGGACATATCCGCTTCCCGAGGCGCAGATCGACAGGTTCATGCTGAAGATCCGGGTCACTTACCCGAGCAGGGCCGAAGAGAAGAAGATCCTCGCGAAGATGGCCGGATCGAATACGAAGGTCGCCGTAGAGCATGTGATCGAGATATCCGACATCCTCCGCCTGCGCGCCCTTACCGATGAGATATACATGGACGAGAAGGTCGAGGATTACATCGTCAGCATCGTCCACGCGACGAGAACTCCTGAAGAATTCGGGCTCGACATCGCCTCGATGATCCAGTACGGCGCCTCTCCGAGGGCGACGATCTTCCTCGCCATGGCTTCGCGTGCCCATGCTCTCCTTCAGGGCAGGGGGTACGTCACTCCCCAGGACGTCAAGTCGATCGGGATGGATGTTCTGCGGCACAGGGTCATCATCACCTACGAGGCCGAAGCGGAGGAGAAGACGCCTGAAGATATCGTCGCGGCGATATTCGACAACGTCCCTGTCCCCTAGGGCTGACGGGATGGTGAGATCATGATATCCGAAGAACTGGCAAAAAAAATAAGGATCCTGCAGATAACTACGCGTAAGGTCGTCAACGACGTCCTCGCCGGCGAGTACGGGAGCGTATTCCGCGGCCGCGGGATGGAGTTCGACGAGGTGCGCGAGTACATGCCCGGCGACGAGATCCGCACGATCGACTGGAACGTCACCGCGCGCACAGGCACGCCTTACGTGAAGAGGTTTGTCGAGGAGAGAGAGCTGACGGTGATGTTCGTCGTCGATCTTTCCGCCTCGGGCGAGTTCGGTTCGGTCAGCAAGCTCAAGAACGAGGTCGCCGCCGAGTTCTGCTCACTTCTCGCATTCTCCGCCGTAAAGAATAACGACAAGGTCGGCCTGATCGTCTTCACCGACCAGATCGAGATGTACATCCCGCCGAAAAAAGGGACGCAGCATGTGCTGCGCGTGATCAGGGAACTCCTGAACTTCAAGCCGCGACAGGCGAGCACCGACATCGAGGGTGCTCTTGATTTTCTGGGCAAAGTCACCAAGAAAAGATCCGTTGTCTTTCTGGTCTCCGACTTTCAGGCGGAAGGGTTCGAGAAGCCGATGAGGGTCATCGGGAAGCGGCACGATCTTGTCGCCGTGACCGTCGTCGATCCGAGGGAGGTCAGCCTCCCCAATGTCGGCCTCGTCGAGCTCGAGGATGCCGAGACGGGCGAGATAGTCCTCATAGACACTGGAAGCGCAGGAATAAGAAAGAAATACGAACGTCTCGGGAGGGAGCAGTCCGATCGTTTCAGGGAGCTCTTCTCCTCGATGGGCGTCGACCAGATAGAGGTCATGACAGACCGCGATTACGTGCCCAACCTCGTACGGTTCTTCCGCGCGAGGGAGAGGCGCTACTGATCCAACGGAGGAAAAGATGCCGGACGACCTGAAACTCAGTCTCGACATGGTAAAGAAGGAAAAGAAGGACAGGACGGCGCTGATCATCGCGCTTCTCGTGCTGCTGGTAGTCCTGGCGGCGCCGAACATCTCGCAGTATTTCAGCGGACCGGGCGGCAGAGGCGGAAATACGGAGGCTCTCGAACGGCTCGCACTGAAGCTCGAGAATCAGGAGCTATACGGCGCCGCGGCGGAGACCTGGATCGAATATATCGTTACCGCATCGCCCGGAACGGAAGAGGAGGCGCGGATATGGTACCGCGTCGGCCGCATGAGGGAGCAGTCGGGCGACTATGAGTCGGCGCTCGCTGCCTACTACAGGAGCGAACAGATCTCGGCGCTGCCCGAGCTCGAACAGGAAATATCGATGGCTGCCGAACGATGCCTCACGAGGCTCGCGAGGTTCGCAGCGCTTCGCTCCGAGATAGCCGCGCGTACTACGATAGGTGACGCCGCGGAATCCGAAGTCCTTGCCGAGATAGGCGCCCACAAGATTACGAGGGATATGCTGGTCGCGATGATAGAGGCCGAGGTCGACGCCCAGGTCGCCCAGTCAGCCGCCGGGATGCCGGCCGATCAGGTCAAGGCCCGGCGGGAAAAGCTGTTCGAACAGGTGATGAATGAAACCGATCTCGGGCAGTGGCTCGAGAAACTGGTCGCCGAGGAGATCCTGTTCAGGTACGCGATGGAAGAAGAACTTTACAGGGACCCCGGGATCGCCGAGATGTTGAGGCGCCTTGAACGCAAGCTCCTCACGACCCAGTTGCTCGCGAGGGAATACGCCGGCTCGGTCACGGTCAGTGAAGACGAGATGCGGGCATGGTACAGGACAAACGGCGCGAAGCTCGCCGGCAGCTCCGGCCTCGAAGGGGGTGCGGTCCCGCTCTTCGACGATGTGAAGGACCAGGTATATGTCGCCATTCACCTCGAGAAAGAGATGCAGGTCCAGGCGGCACTTCTGCGGAAACTGACCGACAGGTACGACGTAGTGATCCATTCCTCGAAACTGGGCGGGAAACAGAAGGAACTGCAGCGGTAATATAATGGTCCCGAGATTGCGAACATATGTGCTGATCGTTCTGGCGGTCACCGTCTCCGCGGCGATCTTCTCCTGCGGCGGTGATGAGTCGGCAGTAGAGAAGCAGACGTGGGAGATAGACCGTGACTTTACCCGTGGACCTGTCGTTCTGCGTGTGGCGGTAAGCCGAAAAGAGCTGACGATCGCCGATCGCCTCGACCTTCTTGTCGAGACGCGCGCCGGCGACGGCTTCATAACGGCGCTTCCACGGTTCGGCGACAAACTCGAGGAGTTCGGGATAGTCGATTACAGGAGCGGTCCTCCGCGTCTTGATGATGACGGGACGGTAGTGACCAGCAGGACATATGAACTCGAGCCATTCCTTTCGGGCGAGTACGTGATACCTCCGATGACGATATCCTTCCACGAGGAAGGCGACACCACACTTCATTATCTCGAGTCGGACACGATCAGGGTGATGGTCACCTCGATACTTCCCGAGGACCAGGAGGGGCTCGAGATAAGGGAGATAACGGGACCGGCGGACCTCCCGGCGGATTACCGGAAGGCGCTTCTGATCGGCGCCGCGATCATACTGGCGGCCTCTGCGATCGTCTTCCTGCTCTGGCGAAGGTCGAAACGGCTCAGGGAAGTGGCGGCAAGGTTGATTCCAGCGCATGAGAAGGCTTTCGCTCTCCTCGAGAGACTGCTCGCCGAGAACCTCGTGGAGGAGAAGAGATACGCCGAGTTCACTGCCAGGGTGTCTGACATCATGCGCATCTACATAGAGGACAGATTCGGGCTGAGGGCGCCCGAAAGGACGACCGAGGAATTCCTCGCCGAGGCGGGGGACGGGCTCGATGTGAACAGAGAAAAGAAATCGATACTGGCGCAGTTCCTCGTTCACTGCGACCTCGTCAAGTTCGCCGCGCTCGAACCTACGGCCGACGATGTCAAAAGGACATTCGAGACATGCAGGGACTTCATCGACGCGACGAAACGGGAGGAGGTGAAGGGGGAGGCGGCATAGCCTTTATCTCATGAGATTCGAATCCCCATGGGCACTGTTCGCGCTTATCGCGATCCCGCTGATCCTCTTCTACCTCTCGAGGAGGAAAGGGCCGGGGAGTATCCGGTTCTCCTCGATCGGCAACGCCCGCGGCGCGGGGCGCTCGCTGAGGCAGAACCTCTCGCTGATGCCGCTTTTCCTGAGAGCGGCGGCTATGATCCTTCTCATCCTGGCCCTTGCAAGGCCCCAGATGGGGAGGGAGAAGGTGAAGGACGTCACGCAGGGTGTCGCGATCCAGATGGTCGTCGACAGGTCGAGCTCGATGTCGGCAGAGATGGATCATCGCGGTATCAGGCGCAACAGGCTCGATGTCGTCAAGAAGGTCTTCGAGGAATTCATCATGGGCAACGGTGAGGAACTCGGCGGCCGTCCCAACGATCTCGTAGGTATGGTGGCATTCGCCAGGTATGCCGACACGATGGCACCGCTGACCCTCGGCCACGGGGCGCTGCTGCGCTTCCTCGACCAGGTGAAGATCGTGACACGCAGGGCCGAGGACGGCACGGCGATAGGAGATGCCCTCGCTCTGGCGGCGGCGAGACTGCGGACCGCCGAGGAGGACCTTTCGAAGTTCGCCTCGGGGACCGGAGAGAAGGAATACGAGATAAAGAGCAAGATCATCATCCTGCTCACCGACGGCCAGAACAACTTCGGAAAGAGGACCCCGGAACAGGCTGCCCGGCTGGCCGCCGACTGGGGTATCAAGGTATACACGATCGGCGTGGGCGGCAATGACGGGGTCAGCACTGTGAAGACCCTGTTCGGCAATTTCAAGGTGCCGACCGGCACACGGGTCGATACGAGGCCCCTGCAGAGGGTGGCGGAGATGACAGGCGGGTTATTCAGGATGGCCGATAATGACGAGACGCTCAGAGAGGTATACGCGGAGATCGATAAGCTCGAGAAGAGCGATATCGAGTCGGTCCGTTACATAGATTACAAGGAACTCTTCATGCCCTTCGCTCTCGTCGCACTCTGCCTCGTGATGCTCGAGGCGATCCTTTCCGTGACGATATTCAGGAGGATCCCGTAGATGCACCTGGGCAATGTGAATATGCTTCTTCTTCTCTGGCTGCTTCCCGCCGTGGCGGCGCTTTACTTCTACGCCGCATGGCGCCGCGGCAAGGCGATGCGCGTATTCATCGACGAGGGCCTGCTCGATAGGATATCGATGTCGGTAAACCGGGCGGGCAGAAGGGTCAAGGCGGCGCTTGTGATCGTCGCGCTGGCCTTTCTGATCGTCGCGCTGGCCCGTCCCGCATGGAACCCGAAGCCGAGAACGGTGCAGAGGAAGGGGCGGGACATCGTATTCGTCCTCGACGTCTCGCGCTCGATGATCGCGGAGGATCTTGTGCCGAGCAGACTGGGCAAGGCCAAATACTCGATAATGGACATGATAGACAGCCTCGAGGGCGACCGGGTCGCGCTAGTCGTCTACGCCGGGTCGGCAGTCCTGAAGTGCCCCCTTACCCTCGACTACGGCTTTTTCAAGCTGATGCTCGAGGATGTCGACACTTACAGCGTCACGAGGGGCGGCACGATGATAGGCGACGCGATTCGCAAGGCGCTCGACGAGGCCTTCGACGACCAGGAAAAGAAATACAAGGACATGATACTGATCACCGACGGTGAGGATCACGACTCGTTCCCCGTCGAGGCGGCCGAGGAGGCCGGAAGGCGCGGCGTGAGGATAATAGCAATCGGCCTCGGGGACGAGGACCAGGGCAGACGCATCCCCGTCACAGACGAGAGCGGCAGGAAGACCTTCCTGAAATACAAGGGACAGGAGGTCTGGAGCAGGCTCGACGCAGCGACGCTGAGGAAGATGGCCAACAAGACCCCCGGCGGCAGGTATCTCAATGTCGCCACTGGAACGATCGACCTCGGCGATGTCTACCTCAAGCTGATCGCCGGCGAGGAGAAGCGCGAGATAGAGTCGAAGACGATCAATCTCTTCGAGGAGAAATTCCAGATATTCCTCGCCTTCGCGATTTTTTTCCTCGCGGTCGAGATGATTGTGAGCGACAGGAGGCGTAAGACAGGGTGAGACGCCTCACAGGGATAACAGCGGCCCTGGCCGTTCTGGTCCTTTCGATGCCGCTTCTCGCGGATTCGGCGGGAAGACTCGTCAAGCGCGGGAACGACAGCTACGATCGCGGCGATTTCGATGCCGCAGCGGAGTATTACGGCCTCGCATCGGTGAAGATCCCCGAATCGCCGATCGTCGAGTTTAACCTCGGAAACGTCGAATACATGAGGGGCGATTTCGCCGCTGCACGCAGCCGTTTCGAGGAAGCTGCGCTGAAATCGCGCGATCTCTCGCTCGAGGCGCAGGCCCTCTACAACATCGGCAACTGCACTTTCAGGCAGGGGCAGCGACAGGCCGACAGCGACCTGGAGAAGGCGCTCGAGTTTTTCAAGGAGAGTGTGGAGTATTACTCCGCCGCCCTCGAGAAGGAACCGGGCATGCCCGACGCGGCGCACAACCTCGAGGTGGCGAGGCTCCTGATAAAGGATCTGCTCGACGCGATAAAGAAGCAGCAGGAACAGATGAGGGAGCAGCAGGAGAAGCTCAGGGAAGTCGTCGATTCACTCCTCGCCGTGATGAAGAGACAGAACACGGCGCTCGGCAGGTCGCTCGATCTCGAGGACGCCAAAGGCAGGGGCACTCCCGGCTGGAAGGAAAAGGTCGACGGCATACACGGCGACCAGATATCGATAGCAGGAGCGACCGGCGAGGTCAGCGGTATGCTGACCGACCTCTTCAAGGACCAGCAGCCTGAGCAGGTCCAGCAGGCCCTGTCGCATCTCGACTCGTCGATAGTCGACCAGGAGGGCGCTGTCAGCGACCTCGGCAAGCGAAAGCCGGGTACAGCCGCCACCGATCAGCAGAGTTCCCTCGATCATATGAGAAAGGCCCTCGAAAAGCTGACCGATGGCGAAGGGGATAACGAGGATCAGCAACAGCAGCAGGATCAGCAGGGCCAGCAACAGCAACAACAGCAGCAGGAACCCCGTCAGCAGCCGGAGGACCGGCAGCAACAGGAGAAGCAGCAGCGCAGCGAGACGGCAAAGGATATCCTCGACGAGGAAAAGAAGAACCGCGAGAAGAGAAAACAGGCTGCGAGCGGTTATCGCAAGGTAGACAAGGACTGGTAAGGAGCTGGAACAGGATATGGGGTTTGTCCGTATCTCCGGTATGATATAGATTGAGCGCAGGTATTATGACCGAAAAAAGTCACATAACGGTAATCACCTGGATCGTTGCGGCAGCTATCCTTGCGGCAGTGTGTACTTCCGTGCGCGCCGCTGACGATATCAGGGTGACAGCCAATGTCGAATCCCGGGACGTCTATGTCGGCGAGTCATTCCTCATGCAGATATCTGTCGACGGCTCGGACAGGGTCGAGGCCCCCGACATGTCGGTTATCGATGGATTCGCGATTCAGTACATGGGCGGGTCGAACAACTCGAGCCAGTCGATATCGATAGTAAACGGCCGTGTCGAGAGGAACGTTCAGAAGGGTTTCGTATTCACATACAAGCTTACTCCCCAGAGGGCGGGGAGGCTGACGATCCCGTCGATCGACATCAAGGTCGAGGGGATCACGTTCCGCACCGTGCCGATCACCGTATCGGTCAAGCGTCCCGAAGAGACCGGGGACTTCAAGTTGAGGATCAGGTTGTCGCGTCAGACCTGCTTTGTCGGCGAACCGGTGCTGCTGACGGTCACCTGGTACCTGCGCCGCGACATCCAGGCATTTGAGTTCACCGCTCCCCTTCTTTCAGATGACGCTTTTTCCTTCGAGGCCCCCGAGGTCAGGATAGACCCCGCGAAGAAGTATTACCGCATACCGCTCGGCGGCCGCGAGGTGATAGCCGAGAAGGGCAGGGGAATGCTCGACGGTGAGAGCTTCGCCACGCTCGAGTTCAGCATCGCCGTCATTCCCCGGCGATCCGGAACATTCGCCATCCCCGAGTTCATCGTTGCCTGCGAGTCAGGGACCGGGGTCAGGAGCCGCCGCGATTTCTTCAATGATTTTTTCGGTGACGATGTATTCGGCAAGTGGAGGGGAAGCCTCAGGAAGTATGTTGTGCCGTCCAATGCGCTGAGCCTCGGCGTGAAGGCGCTGCCCGTCGAGGGCAGGCCAGCCGCATTCGCCGGTCACATCGGCGAATACCGAATAACGACCGCGGCGGAGCCGGTAGAGGTTAATATCGGCGATCCGATAACGCTCAATGTTATTCTGGAAGGCCCGGACTATCTCGGTCTTGTCGACCTGCCGTCGCTTGTCGGGCAGGAGGAACTCTCCGGGAACTTCAAGATCCCCGACGAGAGGGCTCCTGGAAAGATAGAGGGCAAACGAAAGATATTCACGCAGACGATCCGTGCGAAGGACGACCAGGTCGAGAGGATCCCGCCTGTCAGCCTCGTCTATTTCGATACCGCGAAGGAACAGTATGTGACCGCCGTCTCCGATCCGATCCCGATCACCGTAAGAAAGACGAGGATCATTACGGCAGGTGACGCTGAGGGGATAGACAGCGGGGACAGAGGATCACCGCTCGAGAAGTGGAAGGCCGGTATCGCGTATAACTACGAAGGTCCCGGGGTGATCGAAGCGCAGGACTTCGGCCTCGACTCGGTCCTTTCCGAGGCGAAGGTAAAGCTCATGCTCTTCCTGCCGCCCCTGGCGTGGCTGCTCGTTCTCGGTGCGGTAATAGTCTCGAGAAAGAGATCAGCCGATCCCGATGCCGCGAAGTCGCGGAGCGCCCTGCGACGCCTGCGGGGCAGGCTGGCCGGGCTTTCATCCGACGACAGCGATGAGATCTTCTGCAGCGGAGTGATGGATTCGTTCAAGATGTATCTCGGCGACAAGCTGCGGATCCCCGGCAGGTCGCTGACCACAAACGAGATAGAAAGGCTCCTTTCGGAGCGGAAGATAGACGGGGAACTCGTTGACGAAGTGAAGGATCTGCTCTCGAGCTGCGAGTACGGCGCCTACGCAGGCGGATCGGCGATCGATGGCAGGGAGAGACTCACAGGCAGGGCTGGAGAGACGGCCCGGAAACTGGACAGGAGACTTTGACCGCCACAGCAGGCATAAGATTGACGCTGCTCGCAGCGATGATGATGCTCGCTTCAGGGTCAGCGGCGCAGGAGATCGCTTCGGCCTCGGTGGCCGAGGAGCATCTCGCCGCTGCCGAGGAGGCCTTCGGCAGGGCGATAGAACTCGATATGACAGATCCGGAGGCTGCGGCTGATTACTACCGGAAAGCGATCCTGCACAATGAACGACTCGTCGCGTCAGGTGTCCGCAACGGTAAGCTGTACTACAATATCGGAAATGCCTGGTTCAGGCTCGACGACATGGGCAGGGCTATACTCAACTACAGGCGCTCCGCCCTCTATAACCCCGCGGATCCCAACCTCGAACAGAATCTGCAGTTCGCCAGGAGCAGGCGGGTCAACCGGATCGAGGCCCAGCAGCGCGACCGTATCTTCAAGACACTCTTCTTTATCCACTATGACGTTCCGACGAGGGTGAGATTCGGGATATTCCTCGGCGCTTTCATCCTGCTGTGGGGAGTGGCTGTCGTCGCAGTCTTCTACAGGCGGAGCTGGGTCAGGACGCTGATCATATCGCTCGCCGTTGTCTGCGTTATCTTCATAATATCGCTCATAGCGGAGAAGGTCTCGATGACGAGAGATCCCGCCGGGGTAGTGATCGCGCCTGAAGTCACGGCCAGAAAGGGCGACGGCGAGACATACCAGCCTTCGTTTACCGCGCCGCTGTATTCGGGGACGGAGTTCGATCTGTTGGAACAGAGGCCCGACTGGTGGTACATTGAGCTGGAAGACGGGGCGAGGTGCTGGATCCCCTCCTGGGGCGGCGAGCTCGTCCTCCAGGAATAGATCTGATAATCCGTTTCGTTGAAAGGAGTCGTATGCTGACGACCAGGACCCGCGCCGCGGCCTTGATCGTCTTTGTCATTGCTCTCTCCATCTTCGCATCCGGCGCTATCGCCGGGAAGAAGGGTGAGCTCGACAAGGACCTGATCGAGCAGCTGCAGAAATCGTTCGATCCGGACGGCAGGGACCGCGCCATGATAAACGCCGTCTCTAACAACGATCTGAAGGATCTCTCTCTCGACAGGGAGATCATCAACAGCCACGACAACATCTATACATTCAAGGTGGACGCGAAAGGCATCACGAACCAGAAGAGTACGGGCCGGTGCTGGCTCTTTGCCGGGCTGAACATCATGCGCCCCGCGGTGATGAAGAAATACAACATCACCGAGTTCGAATTCTCCGAGAATCATCTCTTCTTCTGGGACAAGCTCGAGAAGGCGAACATGTTCCTCGAGACGATAATCGAGACATCGGACCGGGACATCGACGACCGCGAGCTCCAGGCGATCCTCAAGGATCCCGTCCCCGACGGCGGCTGGTGGAACTACGTAGTCGCGCTTATCGACAAGTACGGCGCCGTTCCCCAGTCTGTCAGCACGGAGACTAAGCACAGCAGCGCGACCCGCAATCTGAACCGTATCCTCGGCGGGATGATGCGTCACGATGCGGTGAAACTCCGTGAGATGGCTGCCGGAGGCTCCTCTGTTGACGAGCTCCGCGCGGCGAAGAAGGGCATGCTCACGGACGTTTACCGGATCCTCGTTCTGCACTTCGGCGTGCCGCCCGAGAAGTTCGTCTGGAGGGTGGAGAACAAGGACGATGAGATCATCGAGGAGGAATTCACTCCGAATTCGTTCTACAAGGACGCGGTAGGCGTGGACCTTCGTGATTACGTCACCGTCATGGATCATCCCGCCTACGAGTACGGGAAGTTCTATCGTCTCAACTTCTGCCGCAACTTCAGCGACGAAGAGGACATGGGGTTTATCAACCTCGGCGTTGAGGGGATGAAAGAGCTTGCTGAGCGGGCCGTCCTCGATGGAGATCCTGTATGGTTCGCAGCCGACATAGGCAAGGAGAACTACGGCGAGGAGGGTATCCTCAAGGTCGGGATCTACGATTACGACGCCCTGTTCGGCCTCGATCGCGAGCTCACCAAGGAGCAGATGGTCACCTACAGGCACTCGACGCCGAACCATGCGATGGTATTCGTCGGTATCGACCGCAAGGACGACAAGCCGGTCAAGTGGCTCGTCGAGAACTCGTGGGGTACGAAGAACGGCGACAAGGGTTACTGGGCGATGTACGACGACTGGTTCACCAGGTATGTCTACACAGTCATAGTGCACAAGCGCCACGTGCCGAAGAAAACGCTGAAGCTCCTCGACACCGAGCCGGAGAGGCTCCCCGCCTGGGACCCGATGCGCTCGGCGTTTGATGACTGAATAAATTTAACCGGGAATTATTCTTTCCTGTGTTGTATTGTGAGGGGGACGGCCCGGCGGCCGTTCCCTTTTCTATTATGCAGTGATACTGACAGGAGGCCGGACGATCAGAACAGTCATTATCGGATCGATCCTGATACATGTGATTCTCGCCGTGTGCCAAGCAGCGGGAGCGGAGGAGCAGATGAACGAGAGTACTGAAAGCAACAGGCTGGCCGGTGAGAAGAGCCCATACCTGCTCCAGCATGCCGACAACCCGGTCGACTGGTACCCGTGGGGAGATGAAGCGTTCGCGGCGGCGAGGGAACAGGACAAGCCGATCTTCCTCTCGATAGGATACTCGTCGTGCCACTGGTGCCACGTGATGGAGCACGAGTCATTCGAGGACGAGGCGGTGGCGCGCCTGCTCAACGAGCATTTCATCTCGATCAAGGTCGACCGCGAGGAACGGCCCGACATCGACAACATATACATGAAGGTCTGCCAGGCGATGACAGGGGCGGGCGGATGGCCGCTGACCATCTTTATGACCCCCGGTGGGAAGCCATTTTTTGCCGGCACATATTTCCCGAAGCAGTCCAAGTACGGCCGCCCGGGGATGCTCGAGCTCGTTCCGCACATGGCGTCGCTCTGGAAGAACGACCGGGGAAGGCTCGAGCAGATCGGCGACCATGCCGCCGCCGCGCTCGAGAGCTTCGCCTTCACCGGCGATGAGCGCGTACTCTCGGAGAAACTGCTCACGACAGCGTACTCGAGGCTGGAAGCCTCGTACGATGAGGTCCACGGCGGGTTCGGGGGAGCGCCGAAATTTCCAACGCCTCACCAGCTTTCCCTGCTGCTGAGATACTGGGACAGGACCGGGGATGCGCGGGCGCTCGAGATCGTCGGGACGACCCTGCGCAAGATGTATGGAGGCGGTATATACGACCACCTGGGAAAGGGGTTCCACCGGTATTCGACCGATCCTGTGTGGCTCGTGCCGCACTTCGAGAAGATGCTCTACGATCAGGCGATGCTGGCAATCGCGTATCTCGAGACTCACCAGGCGACAGGAAACGCGTTCTACGGGGCGGTAGCGGAAGAGATATTCGAGTACGTCCTTCGTGACCTGGCCTCACCGGAAGGTGGTTTCTACTCTGCCGAGGACGCCGACAGCGAGGGCGAGGAAGGGACCTTCTACGTCTGGACGAAGGATGAGATCATAGAGGCGCTCGGTGAAGCTGACAGCAGGGTCTTCTGCGAGCGGTACGGCGTCACCGGCAGCGGTAACTTCGAGGGGAAGAACGTACTGCACATATCGAGCGAGACCGGCGCCGACGAGGGTTCGCTCGGCACGATGAAGGAGAAGTTGTTCGCGCTCCGCGCGAAGCGTCCCAGGCCGATGCTCGACGACAAGATCCTCACTGACTGGAACGGGCTGATGATCGCCGCACTGGCGAGAGGAGCGAGGGTTACGGGCAAGCCCGAGTATGCCGCCGCCGCAGAAAAGGCCGCCGGCTTCATACTCGGCGGGATGCGGACATCTCAAGGGAGGCTGCTTCACCGCTATCGCGATGGGGAATCGGCCATACCCGGTTACCTCGACGACTATGCCTTTCTCATTTGGGGACTGATCGAGCTGTACGAGGCGACATTCGACGCAAAGTGGCTGTCCGAGGCGCTTGTGCTGACCGGCGGGATGCTCGAATTGTTCGGTGACAGCAAAGAGGGGAGGGGAGGCCTCTTCTTCACCGGCAGCGATGCCGAGAAGCTCATCGTCAGGACGAAGGAGACATATGACGGCGCCGTCCCTTCGGGAAACTCGGTCGCCGCGCTTGCATTGCTGAGACTCGGCAGGATGACCGGCAGATCTGAACTGGAATCGGCCGCTGACGCCTTGATGGAGGAGTTCTCGGGGCAGCTGTCCGGCTCCCCGACTGCATATACACAGATGCTTATCGCCCTCGATTTCGCCCTGGGCCCGGGCAGGGAATATGTGATAGCGGGCGGGCGCACAGCTGACGATACAGAATCGATGATCAGGCTTCTGGCCGGACGCTTCATGCCCCGGGCGGTCACATTGTTCAGACCCGCGGATGATGACGCAGGCCCCATCATCGGCCTGGCGCCTATGCTCGAGGGTATGGCCGCCGTGGATGGAAAACCGACCGCTTATATCTGCGAGAACTTCCGTTGTTCGGCGCCGGCAGTCGGTTTCGAAGAACTGGGTAAACGGCTTACAGAGATGGAGAAAATGAATGACTGATAAAGGGTGCCCGTTCTGCTCTATTGGAAAGGTGCTGTTCGAGAACGAACTGGCTGTTGCCATCCCCGACAAGTATCCCGTACGTCAGGGGCATGTACTGGTAATCCCGAAGAGGCATGTCGCGTCGTTCTTCGATCTTACAGACGAAGAGGTCCTTGCCTGTTTTGACCTGATCAAGAAGGTAAGAGCCGACCTGGACGAGAAGTACTCTCCCGGGGGATACAAGGTGGGTGCCAATATCGGCAGAGCGTCGGGACAGTCGATCATGCACGCTCACATACATGTCGTTCCGATGGGCGGGGAGCAGATCAGCGGCAGGAGCGAAGTATTTGTAAGGAAAGATTTCTAGAAGGAGGAGCATCAATGCTGGAAGTCGGAAAGAAGGCGCCGGCGTTCAATCTGCCGGACCAGGATGGAAACAGGCACAGGCTCTCTGAATACGCGGGCAGGTGGGTGCTCGTATACTTCTATCCTAAGGACAACACCTCGGGGTGCACTAGGGAAGCCTGCGCGATACGCGACGACTGGTCCGACTTCAGGAAGCTCGGAGCCGTCGTCCTTGGAGTGAGCAAGGACTCGGTAAAAAGTCACCGCAACTTCGCCGACAAGTACGAACTGCCGTTCACCCTGCTCGCAGACGAAAGTACGAAGATGATCGAGAAGTACGGCGCCTGGCAGAAAAAGAAGATGGCAGGGCGTGAGTATATGGGGATCGTGAGGATCTCGTATCTCATCGATCCGAAGGGAAAGGTCGCGAAGGTCTACGCGAAGGTCAAGCCGCCCGGGCATTCGGCGGAAGTGCTGGCCGATCTCAGGGAACTGATGTAGCAGCAATATGAATATCCTTATCGTCGAACCGTTCCTGACAGGCTCTCACAAGGCCTGGGTGGAAGAATACGCGAGGCACTCCTCGCACGAGGTCGACGTCCTCGGTCTCGAAGGGCGTCACTGGAAGTGGAGGATGCATGGCGGGGCGGTGACGCTCGCGAGGTACTTTCTCGAGAATGAGCTTGATCCCGACCTGATCCTCGCCACCGACATGCTCGACCTGACGACCTTTCTCGCGCTGACGAGGGAGAAGACGGCGGGGATCCCGGTCGCTATATACTTCCACGAGAACCAGCTCTCCTATCCGTGGTCCGAGGACGACCCGGACCCCGGTCTCAAGCGCGACGTCCACTACGGATTTATCAACTACACCTCCGCGCTGGTCGCCGACGCGGTCCTGTTCAATTCGGCATATCACTTGACGTCGTTTATCTCTGAGCTGTCAGGACTGCTCGCTGCATTCCCTGATTACAACGAACCTGAATCGGCGGGAGAGATCCTGGCCAAGAGCTCGGTGCTCCCGCTCGGAGTCGATCTGGTGGCGCTCGACAAGCACAGGATCGGTCGCGACCCTGATTCTCCTCCGCTGATCCTCTGGAACCACCGCTGGGAGTACGTCAAGAATTCGGACGATTTCTTTGCAGCACTTTTTATCCTCGCCGATGAAGGCCTCGAGTTCGAGGTCGCCGTTCTCGGTGAGTCATTTTCGAAGTATCCGCCTGTATTTGATGAAGCGAAACAGAGGCTCGGGAAGAGGATCATCCAGTTCGGTTACGCAGATGACCCTGCCGAATACGCCCGCTGGCTCTGGCGCGCGGATATCCTGCCCGTGACATCGAACCATGACTTCTTCGGTGCCAGCACGGTTCAGGCGATTCACTGCTGCTGCGTGCCACTGCTCCCTGACCGCCTCGCCTTTCCGGAGCATCTGCCTGAAGATCTTCATGACAGGTTCCTTTACAGAGGCACGGAAGAGCTGATCGGGCGCCTCAGGCGCCTGATCGGGGAACATCCGGTGACAGCGGATCCTGCTCTCAGGGAATTTGTCGTCCAGTATGACTGGGAGAACATGTCAAAGATCTACGACGAGAAATTCGTCAGGCTGTCCGCCTTTTTCGCCGGTTGACACTGCCCTGGCTCTTCTTTATACTTCCCGATTATTCATTCTCAGGACTGACTGAATCTCAATGACTTGGAGCGGTCTTGAAAGAGATAGTCAAACAGATCATGGAGACCGAGACGGAGGTCCGCGAGGCGGTCGACGATGCCCGCAACGAGGCGCAGAAGATCGTGCGCGAGGCTGAGGCCCTGTCGAGGGATGTCATCGAGAAGGGGCGCCAGAGCGCGATCAGGGAATCCCAGGAGCTCGTCGCGAAACTCCGCAAGGACGCGGAGGACGAGCGGAAGGCCCAGGTCGATGCGGTAAAGGGCGGGAGCGAGGAGCTGCTCGCCAGCAAAGCGTCTCATATCGATACGGCCGTGCTCAAGATGCTCGACATCGTCAAGGGAACCTGACGGCACACTCTTCCGTTACGGGAACAGCGCGATGATATTCAGACCTTTAAGCAAGTATTCTCTGGTCAACGCCAAGGTCCGCGCGAGGCTCAGCACGCTGCTGACTCCCGAGCAGATCGACCGGCTTGCCGACACCCGCGACCTCGCCGAGTTCTACTCGAGCCTCGCCGGTACGGTCTACGAGGACATATTCGAGCAGCCCGAGATAGCGTTCGACGCGCGGGTCGGTGAGCGTCTTCTCCTCGAGAGAGAGATAGAGTGGCACTCGGAGCTTCTCAAGGACGTGAAGGGCGCCGAGAAGGATCTTGTCTCGGCTTTTCTCGAGAAGTACGAGATCGAGAACCTCAAGACCGCGTTGAGGATACGCGAGGGCAACCGCGACCTCGAAGAGATGAAATATCTCGTGCGCAGGAAGCTTCCGCACTCGCTTCCCTACCAGGCGATCGCTGAGTCGGGCTCGCTCGAGGAAGCGGTCTCCTTCCTGCACGGCACCCCTTACATAACCGCCATCAACGCTGTCTTCGACGACTACAAGGAGAAGAAGACACTCTTCCCCATTGAAATAAATCTCGAGATAGATTACTACCGCAGGCTGAAGGAAAAGGTCGCCGCCCTAGGAAAAAGGGACATGGCGATAGCGCGCAAGCTCATCGGCCTCGAGATCGACCGCAAGAACCTCGCCTGGCTGATAAGGCTGAAGTTCTACTATGATGTTCCGACCGGGGACCTCTTTGATTACAGCATACCCGGCGGGTACAGGATGACGACCGAGAGGCTCAGGCAGTCTTTCAAGGCGGAGTCGATAAAAGAGGTAGTGAGCCTCGCTCTCGAGAAATCGTTCAAGAATGCCTCCGAGATGCTCATGGGGGGCGAGGAACTGAGTAAGCTCTACCTGCTCGAGATCATCCTCTGGAATTACCAGATCGCCGAAGCGAAGAAGACGCTGGGCGGTTTTCCCTTTACAATCGGAACCGTACTGTCGTACCTCATACTGAAGCGTACGGAGGTACGCAACATCATCACTATATTGAACGGCAAGGTCTACAAGATGGACCGAGCTGCTATCGAGAGCCATTTGAGGGTCTCTTTCTGAGCCGGAGAACAGGATGTTCACGCCCGAACGGATGCATCAGATCAACGTGATGGTCTTCGAGACCGAGGTCGACGACGTCGCCAAGGCGATCGTCCGTCTCGGCATCCTCCACCTGGTCCAGCTCGACGATGCCCAGCCGTGGGTCGAACAGCTCGATCAGTTCGAGGCGGGCAAGGTCTCCTCCAGGATCGACAGGCTGTACAACAGGGTCACCGACCTGATGAAGGACCTCGCGATCCGTGAGCTCCCGCTCGAGGAAGGGGACGCGAAGCTTCTCGAGACATCGATCACCGATTTCGGCGAGATGGAGACCGAGGTGACGGAGCTGGAGAAGAGGGTCGAAGGACTCGTCCTTCGCCGCAAGGAGCTCGAGGTACACCTCGAGAGGATGCAGGGCATCCTCAACGAGGTCTCGCCTCTGACGGAGCTCGGCCTTCCCCCCGGGCAGGCTCCCTACACATTCCTCGAGGTCCGGTACGGCCAGGTCAGCGCTGACAACCTCGAGCTTATCCGCGAGAAGACGGCAGCGCTTGCGGCTGTCGTTATCCCCCTTACGCAGCGGGAGGGCAAGGAATTCGTCCTTGTCATCGGACTCAAGACAGACAGGCTCAAGCTCAAGCGCATCCTGCGCGACGCGGCATTTGCGGACATCGAGATGCCGGCCGGCGAAGAGGCGAGAGAGGAAGCCGGCCTCGTCACAGGTGAACTCGAGGAGCGGATAGAAAAGATCAAAGAACAGATCGATGGCCTGAAGGAGAAACTCACGGTGGTCAGCAGCGAGTACGCTTCCGTTCTGACCGGGTTCAACAGGTCGCTTCGGGTAGCCGAGTTGCTGCTCAAGGTAAAGAGCTATCTTAAAAAAACACGCAAGACATTCATATTCTCCGGCTGGGTCCCCAGCGACCGCAAGCGCGAGGTAGAGGGAGAGATATTCAGGGCCGCCAGGGGGCGGGCAATCGTGGAGATCATCCCGCCGGAGGAGATCACCGGCGTAAAGGGCGGCGACGTGAAGGTCCCCGTCATGCTCAAGAACCCCGGGTTCTTCAGGCCGTTCGAGATGCTTGTCTCGAGCTACGGCCTTCCCGAGTACAAGTTCATCGATCCGACCGTTTTTGTGGCGATCTCGTTCCTGATCATGTTCGGGATGATGTTCGGCGACGTCGGGCACGGCCTCGTGCTCTGCGTCATAGGATGGTTGCTCGGATTCAGGAAGGGGGACAGGAGCGAAGGAGTCACGCTGGTCGGCAAGCTCGGATTCTACTGCGGGCTCGCGTCGATCGTCTTCGGGTTCCTCTACGGGAGCATATTCGGTGTCGAGACATGGATATCCCACCTCTGGCTCTCCCCGATGCACGAGATCGGGAGGTTCTTCAAGTTCGCCATATTCTTCGGCGTGGGGATGATCTCGCTGGGGATACTGCTCAATATCATCAATGCGGTCAGGGCGCGGGACTTCAAGGGAACATTCTTCGATCATGCGGGGCTTATAAGCGCCATTCTTTACTGGTGCGGCATAGGCGCTGTGGCCATATTCATGAGAAACAGGCCCGTACCGATACAGCTTGTGGCGTTCGGGATCATTCTGCCCGTTCTCCTCTTCTTTCTCAGGGAGCCGCTGTCGGCAATATTCGGAAGACGGAAGATGCGGTTCGAAACGGGAATCGGCACATACATAATGGAATCTGTGATCGAGGTCATAGAGATAATCACGGGATATCTCGGCAACACCGTATCGTTTATCCGCGTCGCGGCCTTCGCGCTCGCGCACGCAGGTCTGTTCATTGCGGTGTTCAACATGGCCGATCTCGTCAAGGGGAAGAGCGGCGGTGTGATCTGGGCGGCGCTGATATTTATCCTCGGCAACGTCGTGATCATCGCCCTCGAGGGATTGGTCGTCACTATCCAGGCCATCCGGCTCGAGTACTACGAATTCTTCGGCAAGTTCTTCATGGGTGGAGGAACAGCGTATAAACCGATCGGCCTGGGCGGGAAACCGGGCCGGAAAGAGTGAAAGGAGACCCGCAGAATGTCAGAGCAGCTTGAGCGCAGGAGGAAGATGAGAAGATGGATCACGTTGTCGGCGACGGCGATATTCTCCACCGTGTTTATCGTCCTTCTTATAACGCTTGTATCGACCGCGGTGCATGTGCACGGCCAGCAGGCCGCCGATACGCACGCAGGTCAGGCCGTGGTGACCGAGAGCTACTCGCCCGAGAAGGCGAAGATCATCATGTGGGGATTCGCCGCCGCGGCATTCTCCACGGCGATCGGCAGCATCGGAGCCGGAGTGGCGGTAGCATATGTCGGCTCGGCGGCGCTCGGCGCCATCGGTGAGAAGCCGGAGCTGGCCGCCAGGGCGCTGATCTACGTCGGTCTCGCCGAAGGAATAGCGATCTACGGACTGATCATCTCGATCATGATCCTCGGCAAGATCTGACGGGGCGAAGGATCGGGAAACGCGGAGAAAATGAGCGATGAAGTTCTACGTCATAGCGGACGAGAACACGGTAACGGGTTTTAATCTCGTCGGTCTGGAGGGTGAGGCCGTCGAATCGCCGGAGGGTGCCCGGGAGGCGCTTGCCAAGGCGTTCGAGTCGAGCGACACGGGCATTATAATCATCACCGAGAGGATCGCCGACTCGATCCGTGACGAGATAGAGGATTTTACTTTCGGGCATGCATTCCCTCTGATCATCGAGGTTCCCGATCGCGAGGGCCCGGTGGAAGGAAGGGTATCGATCAGGGAACTGGTCAACACCGCGGTGGGGATCAAGATATAGCGCAGCGCGCGAGGCGCGCGGCAGGGAGCGGTCACAGTGGTCGACAAGGAATCGGTAGAAAAGATCTGCGAGCAGATAAGGGAGGATGGCGAGAAGGAGATCGCCTCTATCCTCGACAAGGCACGCAGCACCGCCGCTGACATCGTCAGCAAGGCTGAAGCGAAGCGTGACGAGGCGGCCGAAAAGATCATGCGCGACGCTAAGGAGAGGGGCGAGACGGAGAGCCGCCGTCTTCTCTCGAGCGTCAATATCGAGGTGAGGCGCACAAAGCTCAAGGCGCGCGAAGAGGTCGTTGGGGCAATCACGAAGAAGGTCCAGGAGGAGCTGGCCGGGATACGCGAGTCAGGCGATTATCCCGATATCCTCACCCGGCTGGTAGTCGAGGCGATCCTCGGGCTGGAGGGCAAATCGTTTATCGTCTACGTCGACAAGAAGGACCTCGCCCTTCTCGAGGAGAAGGTCTTTCCCAGCGTGAAGAAGACGATGGAGGCCGAGTCTTCACCGGTGAGCTCTCTTCAGGCGCGGCAACTCGAGAAATCTTCCGCCGGTGGGGCCCGTGTCGGACATCCCGGCGGTAAGGTTATATACGATAATACGTTCGAAGCGCGGATGTTCAGATACCGCGATGACATAAGGATGACGATATTCGACGAAGTCTTCTACTCGGAAGACGACGGGGAGACGGGCAGTGCTTGAGATAATCGGACAGGTCGACAAGGTAATAGGGCCGGTGGTCCATGCCCGCGGGGTCGAGAAGGCGAAGATGCTCGATCTCGTCGAGGTGGGCGAGCACCATCTCGTCGGCGAGATCGTCAAGCTCGACGGCGACAGGGCCGTAATACAGGTATACGAGGATACGACGGGGCTCGCGCCCGGGACCAATATCTACTCCGCCGGCGTTCCGCTGTCGGTCGAACTCGGACCGGGTCTTATCGGAACGATCTACGACGGCATCCAGCGCCCGCTCGAGAAGATCCGCGACACATCGGGCCAGTATATCCAGAAGGGTATCCACCTGTCGGCGCTCGACAGGGAGAAGCGCTGGTTCTATACACCCGCGCTTGCGGTGGGCGATGAAGTCACCGGCGGCGAGACTGTCGGCACCGTCCAGGAGACCGAGCTGATAGAGCACCGCGTGCTTGTTCCTCCCCTGGTCAATGGTGAGGTCACATGGGTGGCCGAAGAGGGCGAATACACCGTATCCGACGTCGTGGCGAGGACCGAGAATGCCGAGGGCGAGTGCTTCGAGGTACATCTCGCCCAGAGATGGCCGGTACGCAGGGGGCGCCCCGCCGGTGAACGGTTGCCGCTGAGCATACCGCTGATCACCGGGCAGAGAGTGATCGATACGCTCTTCCCCGTGGCGAAGGGGGGCACGGTCGTCGTGCCGGGCGGATTCGGTACCGGTAAGACGATGACCCAGCACGCGCTCGCCAAGTGGAGCGACGCCGACATCATCGTATACATCGGATGCGGCGAGCGCGGCAACGAGATGACAGACGTGCTGATCGAGTTCCCCAAGCTGATAGATCCCCGCACCAAACGTCCGATCATGGAGCGCACGATAATGATCGCCAATACGTCCAACATGCCGGTGGCGGCGCGCGAGGCGTCGATCTACACAGGCATCACTATAGCGGAGTACTACCGCGACCAGGGGTATCACGTGGCCATCATGGCCGACTCGACCTCGCGATGGGCCGAGGCGCTCAGGGAGCTCTCAGGCCGCATGGAAGAGATGCCCGCCGACGAGGGGTATCCGGCCTACCTGCCGACGAGGCTGGCCGAGTTCTACGAGCGCGCCGGTATGATCAAGACGCTCGGGGGCAAGGAAGGCTCGATCTCGATCGTCGGATCGGTATCGCCGCCCGGGGGCGATTTCTCCGAGCCGGTCACGCAGCATTCGAAGCGGTTCGTGCGCTGCATGTGGGCGCTCGACCGGCAGCTTGCCAACGCCCGCCATTACCCGGCGATCTCCTGGCTCGACAGCTACAGCGAGTATGTCGATGAGATCAGCGGTTGGTGGCAGGAACGCTCCGGCGGGCAGTGGGGAGAGCTGCGCCGCAGGATAATGGACCTGCTCCAGCAGGAGGGCAAGCTCCTGCAGGTCGTCAAGCTCGTCGGGCCCGACGTGCTGCCGGACACGCAGAGGATAGTCCTCGAGACGTGCACGCTCTTCAAGAACGCGTTCCTCCAGCAGAACTCGTTCGACCCGAATGACATGTACTGCACGCCCGAGAAGCAGATAAAGATGCTGCAGGTCATACTGGACTTCTACGATCACGGCATCAATGTGATAAGAAAAGGCGCGAACATCCACCAGATCAGGAAACTCGAGGTCTACTCGGATATTCTGAGGATCAAGTTCGCCGTACGCAATGATGAACTGGAGAAGATAGACGACATCAGGGACAAACTCGGCCGCTCGATGGAGCGCATAGCCGAGATGTTCGACTAGAGAATGGTGATCTGAATGGTTGAGAGGAATCTGAAAGAGGGCAGGGAGTATATCGGGATCGCGAGCGTCTCGGGTCCCCTGGTCGCAGTGACGGGAATCCACAATGTCGGCTACAACGAGCTCGCCGAGGTGATCGATTCGAACGGACACGTCAGGCTCGGCATGATCCTCGAGAGCAGTGAAAAGGCCGCTGTGATCCAGGTATTCGAGGGGACCTCAGGGCTTTCCATACCTGAGACGAGGGTCCGCTTCAGGGGAGAGCCGCTGCACTTCGGCGCCGGTGCCGAGATACTGGGGCGCGTATTCAACGGGCTCGGCCAGCCTATCGACGACGGTCCCGCACCGCTCGCCGAGAAGCGGATGGACGTCAACGGCCTTCCGATAAACCCGACTGCCCGCGAATACCCGAAGAAATTCATACAGACAGGCATCTCGGCGATCGACGGGATGAACACACTGGTGCGCGGCCAGAAGCTGCCGGTATTCTCCGGCACGGGCCTTCCGCACAACAGGCTCGTTGCGCAGATCACCCGCCAGGCGAAGCTGGTCGGGGAGGACACGCAGTTCGCCGTCGTCTTCGCCGCAATGGGGATCAAGCACGACGTTGCGAGATATTTCATAAGGAACTTCGAGGAATCGGGCGTACTGGAGAAGGTCGTCCTGTTCCTTAATCTGGCGGACGATCCTTCTGTGGAGAGGCTCGTGACTCCGAGAACGGCTCTGACCGCCGCGGAATTCCTCGCCTTCGACATGAATATGCACGTACTCGTTATCCTGACCGACATGACGAATTACTGCGAGTCTCTCCGCGAGATCTCGACGATACGCGAGGAGATCCCGAGCAGAAAGGGATACCCCGGTTACCTCTACAGCGATCTCTCGAACATCTACGAACGAGCGGGGATGTTAAAGGGGATAGATGGATCGATAACCCAGATGCCTATACTCACGATGCCCAACGATGACATCTCTCATCCCGTGCCCGATCTTTCCGGCTACATCACCGAGGGCCAGATTGTATTGGAAAGAGAGCTCGACCAGAGGAATATATATCCTCCTATCGCCGGCCTGCCGTCGCTATCGCGCCTGATGAAGGACGGGATCGGCGAGGGTATGACGCGCGATGACCACGCGCACGTCGCGAGCCAGCTCTTCGCGGCCTACTCCCATGTGAAGGATGTACGCGCGCTCGCCGCAGTGATCGGCGAGGAGGAACTTGCTCCCCTCGACAAGATCTACCTCGAGTTTGGCGAGAGGTTCGAGCGCGAGTTCTTAAGTCAGGGCGAGTACGAGGACCGTTCGATCGGAGAGACTCTCGACATAGGTTGGAAGGTGATCTCCACGCTGCCGAAGGAAGAGCTCTACCGGATCAGCGAGGAAGAGATCGCCAAGTATTACGGCAAGGACTGACAGCATGGCCCGCTACGAGATGGCTCCGACAAAGACTAATCTGATGAGGGTCAAGCGTGACCTCGGGTTCGCGCGTGAAGGTTGGGAGCTGCTCGACCAGAAGCGCAAGATCCTCATCGTAGAGCTGATGGGGCTGATCGACAGGGCGGTCGAGGCGCAGGAAGAGGTCGAGGCGAAACTCGGTGAGGCGTTCGAGGCTCTCGATCAGTCGATCCTCAGGATGGGCCGCAGGGAAGTCAACCTGATCGCGCTGGGAATGAACATCGAATCCGACATATCGTTTTCCGAGAAGAGAGTGATGGGGGTATCGCTGCCGCGCGTCAAGGTTCGGTTCGATGACCGCTCGCCCTATTTCGCCGCGGCCGAGAGCAGCATCTGGATCGATGAGTCGATCAAAAAATTCCGCGAGGTCCTGCGGCTCCTTGGAACACTCGCCGAGGCGAGGATATCGCTGATGCGTCTCTCACGCGAGGTGGGCAAGACAATCAGGAGGGTCAACGCCCTCGAGAAGATATTCATACCTGATTACGACGAGACTCTGAAGTATATCGAGATGGCGCTCGAGGAATCCGAGAGGGAGGCGTTTTATGTCCTCAAACTGGTGAAGGACCGTCTCTCGCGGAGAAAGGGAGTAGCCCCATGAGTAACCCGCTCGCAACAATAATGCTCTATATCGATGGAAGCGAATCCTCCATCACTGCGGCGCAGCTGGCGATAGCGATGGCGAAGGAATACGGCAGCACCCTGAGGGTGATGTACGTGGTCAACGAGAATCTCCTCAATGAGCTTCTCAAGGCCAGGGTCTTCGTGCAGATGGAGAAGATGGACTACGAGAGGGATCTCGAGGAGGACGGGAAGAGGTATCTCAACTATATCGGCAAGCTCGCCGACAGGAAGGGTCTTCAGATCGAGACGGTCCTCGGAAAGGGAGTCGTGCACGAGGAGGTCGCCCGCGAAGTGGATGACTGTTCAGCCGACCTGCTCATCCAGGGTGAGCTGGGCGAGGTCCTGAGCCTGAGGGATTCGTTCTACGAGGAGGGCGAGAGGATACTGAGGAAGGTCAAGTGCCCCGTGATGGTAGTACGGGGCAGGGACAGGATAGAGAGGATGTTCGACGACCTGTAGCCGCGGGTCTTGCCATCCGGGCCGGGGTTGATTATGTTAGCCCCATCTCCGAAACGTCCGGAGGATGCATCACGGGAGGCGTATTGAAATGAAGCTTACTGATTATATCGGACCCGAACACATCAAGCTCAACCTCGAAGGGGCCGACAAGCAGGAGGTCATCGAGGAACTCGTCGAGCACATGTCGGATCACTGCGACAGATGTGACGCCGACACGATACTCGAGGCTGTCCTGAGCAGGGAGCGCGACGGGAGCACCGGCCTGGAGAAAGGCATCGCGATACCGCATGCCAAGTGCGACGCGGTCGACAAGCTCCGCATCGTGATCGGCATATCGAAGGAAGGCGTCGATTTCGAGGCCCAGGACGGACAGCCTTCGCATCTTTTCTTCATGATGATCGCTCCGACGAACGAGTCGGGACCGCACGTACAGGCGATTGCCAAGATAGTCAAGATGATCAAGGTCCCCGGCTTCAGGGAAAAGCTCCTGAAGGCCGATCGTCCCGAGCAGATCATCGAGGCGATGGAGCGGGTGGAGAACGGCGAGGAGTAGCCCCGCCTGACGCGAACGGCAGCCTCCCCTGTTTTCGCGAGCCCGGTTCCATGGTGAACGCCTATGACTGACAATCAGAAAAAACTCATCGGTTATTTCGGCTTTCCCCGCAGGACCCTTCTGCGCGAGGTGAGGGAGCGCTTCGGCGCGGATCTCCCGCTGATCGACCTGGACGTCGCGGCCGACGCTCCCGACTCGGGACTCCTGCCGAGAGCGACGTGCCGCATAATCGCCAACATCGTAGATAATGCAGCGGACCTGGGGGACAGGCTCGCCGCAGTTGTCGCCGCAGTAGGCGAAGACAAGTGCGATCGCGGCAGGCATGCCGCGTGGATCCTCAAGGACATGGGCCTCGAAGTCTTCGAGTCGAGGTTTCCCGAGGAGGAATTCGAGGACAGGCCGCTCGTATGGTCGACGGGCAGGGGCTCCCTGACGGACCGTATCGATCGCATCATGGAGACAGTAGTCGATCCGTCCCCGCCCGCCGATCCTCCCGCGAAGTGCGAGCCGACACACGGCTTCTGGGGCGTGCCTCCGAATGATTTCAGACTGCTCGACCTCTTTCCCGAGACAACTCACCTTTATGGATGGATCAGGTGCGTTGAGGCGGGAAGGCCGGCCGATCTCGAGCTCGAATGCATGATCGACGAGTCTGTACCGACCGTTTTCTTTCACCAGAGCTTCTGCGCCAAGCAGGATCTCGCCCATAACCTCGCTGAAAAGTACAGCGGGATAGCTGTCGACTGTCACCGCGAGATAAACGACTCGATACTCGCGAAAGTCGAGGCTTTCATAAAACTGTCATAGGACGGGAATTCCGATGCTCATCGCAGACTGCGGCAGTACATGGACGAAGATTCTCGAGACCGATACGGGTGAGCTCGAGATCATCACGACCAGGGAACTCGTGCGCCGCGATGATCTCTTCTTCGAGGTCGCCACAGGGCACAGCGGCAAGAAGAGGTGCCGCAGATATAAAAACGAGCTGATCTCTCTCGCCGAGGGAAGCCTCGCTCTCGTCGAAGACGATGATTTCTCCATAGTCGATGTCGGCGGAAGGGACGTCAAATTCGTCCGGTTTGCCGGCCGCAAGGTGAAGAAGCTCGACTGGAACCTCGCCTGCGGTTCCTCTACGGGCGCTACGATCGAGCTGCTCGGCAGCTACTACGAAGTGGATTTCACCGGGCTTTCCGCCTCGGACAAGTGGATCAACGTCACCTGCGGCGTCTTCGGCATGGAAAAGGTGCTCGAGCATGTCTCGACTGGAACCCGGCCGGAGGAAGCGGTGGCGCTGTTCCTGCACGGGATGGTCAGGAACGTATTCGATTTCAGCGGCAGGCCGGAACATCTTTACCTCTCGGGGGGTTTCTGCGAAAATAAATGCTTCCTGCAGACTATGGAGAAGTATTGCAACGTAACGACGCTTGGCAGAACGGTGCCCCTGGAGGGACTCAAAGATGAGATCAAACAGAAATAGCGCCCTTTTCCTCGCGGCCGCTCTGGCCGTTTTATCATCAGCATGCAGCAAGAAGGTCGTCCTCACCGACATCGATGAGGGACTGTTCGTCCCGGGAGCGGGTATCGAGGCGGCCGCTACTTTCATCGACGATTCCGGGGTCTTCAAGTCGTTGTTCAAGTGCTATCCGCCGGACAGCGGCGTCGTGCCTGTCTACGTGACGGTGAAGAACGTCGATACCCGGCCGGTTCAGATCCACAATCTCAACTATCTTCCCCTCAACGATACGTTCAGGGGATTCACGCTCGAGTTAGGAGAGAACCGCCTCGATCCGATACATCCCATCGAAGCGGTGATGTATATCAAGGGGAAGGCGGATATCCCGAACTACAGGGTGATCCGCGCGGGACATGTCGTAGCCGGCATCATCGTCTGGCCGCTCGGCATCTACTATATCTTCAGGGGCGTGCAGTACTCGAGGGAGTACAAGCCGCTGCTGCGCAACTCGTTTTTCCCGGCGGGCCGCGGGGGTAACTTCGATCCGGTGACCCTTGAGCCGGGGGAGGTGGCATCGGGGTTTATATACTTTGCCCTCCTGCCCGAGGATAACCCGTATTACAGGGACTTCGATGACGTCGATGTCGACAGGCGGGGAAAGGTTGAGCCGTCGCTGAAGGTCATGAGCGGGGGAAATCTCGTGCTCAACATCAACCCGGCGGTCAAATCCTCCACGTACGGTGACTGCGAGATACCGGTCGATTCGATGCTGACCGTGCGGGGATTGAAGCAGATGCGCAGCGAGGACGGCAGCCCGGCTGCGGCGTCCGGGCATCCTTCATCAGGAGAGTTCTTCGCTCTCGTCGCCAACGAGAAACGCGGGACCAGACTCGACCTCGTGGTGGGCAGCTCGGAGGAACTCTTCGAGAGCAGATCGACTGAAGTGTTCACAGTGATATCGGAACTGAGCGGCAAGAAGGCCCGTCTCGTAGATGCCTCCAGGTGGGGAAGCAGGGGCGTTTGCGGGGTGAACTTCAAGCAGAAATCGAGGCTCTACCTCGTGGAATGGGTGGACGGCAGACCTGTTCTCATCGCCGAGGCGGTGCTCGACAGGAAGATCATGCGCGTTATCGCCGCCGAAGACGCGATATATGTCAATGGCGACAACGGCTTCTGCCATACCTTCGAGTATGACGGTCTAAGGACCAGGCGCTACCTCAACATGGGGAATTCCGTATCCGATATCGTGATGACGGGAGGAAAGCTCATTACGTTCGGCAAGAAAAGCGTGATGGAGTATGAAATCATACCGGGACATAATCCCGGGCGAACGAGGCAGCTCGCTGTATCGTCATCGAGCAAGATCGACGCGGGCCTTGCCGGCGAGGGATTGGTAGTGACGCACCAGGGAAGGGGCACTCACGGCGATACGCTCGTGCTCTACGATCCCGAAAGCCTCAAGGAGGTCGCGCGGCAGCCATTCCCGGGCCGTCTTGATATTATCGACAAGTCCGCCGACGGGGTCCTCGTTCAGATGACCGGCGGTACGATAATGAGAATCGTGAGGCGGGAGGGCGAGTACAGTACCTTCGAGGCGGGCTGGATACCTGTACTTGCGACGGCTTCCGGCATGTCGGGTGATATCGTCACCCTCGTCTCCGAAGAGATGAGGCTCTACTGCTTCAGGCTCGACAGCGTAGTGCCCGAACCTCTCTACGAGGGAGGGGCCGTCTCTGTTCCGATAGGTACCGGCACACCGTACGGCGAGCCGGAGAAGAAAGAGAAAAGGATCAGATAACCCGATGGCAGGAGATACGAGGAAAAAGGCCGATATCGAGGCGCTGATGGTGACATTCTCCGAGCATGTCAGCGAGAACTACCCCACTCCCGAGGTCTTCAGGGAGAACCTCGCGAGAATGCTCGCCGCCAAGAAAGAGCGGATGGAGAGCGGCGAGTATGTCGCGTCCCTCGAGAGGAACCTCGTCTTCCTCAAGGACCTTGTCACCGAGGGCGAGGCGCTCCTCGAATATCTCCTCGAACGGATCAATAATCAGGAACTGACGGCGGACAAGATCAATACCGCGCTCGGTGCGCTGGAGGAGAAGGTCAGGGGCGGAACAGCCGGCAGGGTCGAGCAGGTGCTGGGGGAAAGTGATGAGGATGACTTCAGGGAACTGACCGCGCTTCGCGGAAGGGACCAGGAGGCATACACGGAGAAACTCGAGTTTAACTACATATATTTCATGGCTTTCCGCATGCTCCTCTTCGAATTCTTCGGGGTCATGGCGGCGATCAGGGATGAGTACGAGATCAAGCGGGTCGACGATGCCGCATTCGGTCTCATCCAGAGCAATATAGAGATGACGACGAACTACTACCTGGGAAATATATCGGTCGGCGAGGTCGTCGATGATCCGCCATCTTCCGCTTGAATAATCGGGTGGATTGGGATAGATTTCAGGGGTCACGAACAGTAAAAAAGGAGAATGGTGTGATAAGCGGAAGAACAGCAGTCTATACAGGAATAACTCAGGATATGGCGGGGTCGCTGAGGCGCGTCGCGGGGATAGCCGCCTTCGTAGGTTTCACCGCCCTGGCCGCCCAGATGGCGGTCCGTCTTCCATACACACCCGTTCCCGTTACGATGCAGACACTGTTCGTGCTGCTCGCGGGGATCGTTCTCGGCCCGCGCGACGGATTCTATGCGATGATCGCCTACATCGGCATCGGGATCGCCGGAGCGCCGGTCTTTGCCGGCATGACCTTCGGTCCGGCCGTTCTGTTCGGCCCGACGGGCGGATATCTCCTCGCTTTCCCCGCCGCAGCGCTGCTGGCCGGCGTACTGACGAGGTCACTCGGTGGCGGCAAGCCTGCCGTACTGTTCGCATCGCTAGCGGGATCCGCCGTGATACTACTGGGAGGGACCACATACCTCTGGCTGCTGAGCGGGCAGTCGCTTTCGGGAGTGCTCGCGATGGCGGTCGTGCCGTTCATACTGGCTGACCTGGTGAAGGTGGCTGTGGCGGCGATCCTGTCAGGAAAGTAGACCCCTTGGAACTCGCATTTCATCTCATGGCAAAGCCGATCGGACCGGTGTGCAATCTCCGCTGTGAATACTGCTTCTACCTCGAGAAAGAGACCTTCTATCCAGACGGCGAAACGTACCGGATGTCCGACGAGGTTCTCGAGGCCTATATAAGGCAGGTCGCAGAGGCCCATGCCGAGATCCCCGAGCTTATCTTCGCCTGGCAGGGAGGGGAACCGACCCTGCTGGGGATCGAGTTCTTCGAGAAGGCGCTGGAGCTGCAGAAGCGATATGCCGGCGGCAAACCTGTCAGGAACACACTCCAGACGAACGGCACACTGCTCGATGACGAGTGGTGCCGTTTCCTGAAAAAGAACAACTTTCTCGTCGGGCTGAGCCTCGACGGTCCCGAGGAACTCCACGACCGTTATCGGCGAGACGCAGGGGGAGCAGGGTCATTCGCGAAGGTGCTGAGGGCGCTGAACCTGATGAAGAAGCACGGCGTCGAGTTCAACATCCTCGCCTGCGTGAACCGCGAGACCTCGAAGCGCCCCCTCGACGTCTACGGGTTCTTCAAGGATATCGGCGTGGAGTTCATCCAGTTCATACCGATCGTTGAGCTGGCGGCAAACGAGGAGACCACGCAGCTCGGCCTGCAGCTCGGGGTGCCGTCAGATCCCGGTAATGGAGAGGCATCCGTCCGGGTCACCGACTGGACGGTCGAGCCGGAAAATTACGGTGATTTTCTGATCACGATATTCGACGAGTGGGTGAGAAATGACGTAGGGTCGGTCTTTGTTATGAATTTCGAATGGGCCCTGGTCTCGTTCATAGGCATCCAGATGCCCGCCTGCTTCTTCGCACCGGTATGCGGCAACGCCGGGATCATCGAGCACAACGGGGACATCTACTCATGCGACCACTACATGTATCCCCGGTACCGCCTCGGGAACATACTTACAGACAACCTCGCATCGATGATGGATTCACCGCAGCAGAGGGAGTTTGGCGCCGATAAAGAGAAACTGCCGCGATACTGCCTCGAGTGCAGGGTGCTCAAGGCATGCTACGGCGAATGCCCCAAGCACAGGTTCGCAGTGACCCCTGATGGCGAATCCGGATTGAACTACCTCTGCGCTGGATACAAAAAGTATTTCAATCACATCCTGCCCTACCTCAAGGCGATGACCGACCTGCTCAACGCCGGGAAACCGGTGGCGGACATAATGGATCAGACGATCATAGTACTTCCCCGGAAGGACGGCAGGATCGGTCCGGTATAGGGTGCTTTATCTATTATCTCTCCAACGGATTGACGAAATCCCTGCTTTGCTGTACAAGTAATAGGTCGTGAATCTATTTATCTTATCCATCAGCTGCCGAGGAGGCAATTCATGCGCATGAGGAGCATCGCCCTGTTCGCGGTCATCCTGATCACTCTCGCCGTGGCGGGTCAGGCACTCGTGGCCGAGAAGGCCGCGCTGACATACCCGGAGTCGAAAAAGATCGACCAGGTGGACAACTACTTCGGAACGAAGGTCGCCGATCCCTACAGGTGGCTCGAGGACGATAACGCCGGGGACGTCAAGGCGTGGGTCGCGGCGCAGAACGAGGTGACATTCAACTATCTCGACCAGATCCCGTTCAGGGACAAGCTGAAGGACCGCATCACCGAACTGTACAACTATCCGAAATACTCCTCTCCGTTCAGGGCTGGGGATTACTATTTCTTCTACAAGAACGACGGCCTGCAGAACCAGTGGGTGATCTATTACCAGAAGGGGCTCGGCGGCGAGCCCGAGGTCTTCATCGACCCCAACAAGCTCTCAGAGGACGGCACGGTCAGGATCGGCCTGATGGGTTTTTCGACCGATGACAGGTATGTAGCCATCTCGCGTTCCGAGTCCGGTTCCGACTGGCGCGAGATCCGTGTGATGGAAGTCGCGACGAAGAAAGAACTCCCCGACCGCATTTCATGGGTCAAGTTCAGCGGTACCGGCTGGTACGGCGATGGATTCTTCTACAGCTCCTTCGACAAGCCGGTTGAAGGTGAAGAGCTGAAGGGCGCGAACAAGTTCCAGAAGATCCGTTATCACAAGCTCGGCGATTCCCAGGATAAAGACGTTATCGTCTGGGAGGACAGGGAGAATCCGTTCCGCTGGGTCTATGCCAGTGTTACAGAGGGCGAAGAGTATATCTTCATCTCTGTCTCCGAGGGAACGCACGGGAACGAGCTCTACTACAGGAAGCTCGATGGGATCACCGGCGAGTTCAAGCCACTGATAACCGGCTTTGATTACGACAGTCACGTTATCGATAATATCGGGGACAAGTTTCTGATGAAGACCGGAATAGGCGCCCCGAACTATCGCGTAGTCCTCGTCGATCCGGAAAAGCCGGGTAAGGAAAACTGGAAGACCGTGATCGCCGAGAGACCCGAGGTGCTCAGGGGAGCTTCTACCGGAGGCGGTCAGCTCTTCTGCTCATACCTCAAGGACGCCTACACGCAGGTCGAGCAGCATGATCTCGACGGGAAACTCGTCAGGAAGATCGAGTTCCCGACACTGGGAAGCGCAGGCGGATTCGGGGGAGACAGGGACGATAAATCCTTCTTCTATTCGTTCAGTTCCTTTACATATCCATCGACTATCTACAAGTTCGATATCAAAAGCGGGAAATCTGAAGTCTTCCGCAAGAGCGAAGTGAAGTTCGATCCCGAGGCCTACGTGGTAAAGCAGGTCTTCTACAAGAGCAAGGACGGGACGAAGGTCCCGATGTTCATAATCCACCGAAAGGGCCTCGAACTCGATGGTAACAACCCCGCCCTCCTTTCGGGATACGGCGGGTTCCAGGTCAGCATCACCCCGCGTTTCCTCGGTACTCGTATCGCTATCCTCGAACATTACTGCGTCATAGCCGTGCCCAACCTCAGGGGCGGTGGCGAGTACGGAGAGAAATGGCACGAGGCCGGAATGCTCGGCAACAAGCAGAATGTATTCGATGATTTCATAGCAGCGGCGGAGTACCTGATAAGCGAGAAGTATACATCGAGCGAAAAGCTCGCGATTGCCGGCGGTTCGAACGGCGGGCTTCTCGTTGGCGCCTGCATGACGCAGAGGCCCGAGCTCTTCAAGGTCGCCCTCCCGGCGGTCGGAGTGATGGACATGCTCCGCTACCACAAGTTCACCAGCGGATGGGGATGGGCGGTCGAGTACGGCTCGAGCGAAGATGAGGAGCAGTTCAAGTTCCTGCTCGCCTATTCTCCGCTTCATAACATCAGGGCCGGGGTTAACTATCCCGCGACCCTGGTCACAACCGCCGATCACGACGACCGTGTAGTGCCTGCTCATTCGTTCAAGTTCATCGCTGAACTGCAGGACAAGCATGAGGGGGGCAACCCGGTACTGATCAGAATCGAGACGAAGTCGGGCCACGGCTCTGTCAATACGAGCAAGATGATCCAGGAGATGGCCGACGAGTATGCCTTCATGTTCTACAGCATGGGGATAAGGATCGACTGATCCCGGTTGTTAAACATCGTTTTTCTTTCAGGATCTTTCCGGCGCCTGTATCTGTTTGATGCAGGCGTTTTTATCTGCACAGGGCGTCCTGAGGACAGCCCCGGAAAATAACCGATAGATATAGTAAGGTAATATATTGAAAAATAAGATGGTTACAGACCCGGATCATCGGGATTTTTCTTGAGTGATTCAGTCAACATTTGATAGAATCAGGTATCCGCTCCAGACAGATGATCATGATCGTCGATGAGATATGGAGTTGCATCGTTGGGACCGCTACTTTTTCATTGTACCCTGCCAGCTGAAGTGAGACAGTTTCAAGCATTAAATTAATGGACACTTCTGGTAAACTGAGAATACCAAAGGAGTGGACCATGAAATCGCAAAGAGATCCTGAAAAAGTAGTCCGAGGCGATCATGCTCGATGGCTTCTTTAATTTTGTCTCGTTCGTGATGAGCCTCGTCACCCTTCATGTCTCAAACCTCCTGCGGATATCATACGACAGGCGTTTCCAGTACGGATTCATGCCGTTCGAACCGTTCGTGAACGTGGTCAAGGGCCTGATAATCCTCGTCGTCTGCGGATTCGCGCTCGTATCTTCGATAGATGCCCTGATCGACGGCGGGAGGGAACTGAGCCCCGGAATCGCTGTGATCTACAGCGTGATCGCTACGAGCGGCTGCATAATCGTTTTTCTCATCCAGAAGCAGTACGCGCGGAAGGTGGCTTCACCTCTTCTCGCCCTGGATATCGCTACATGGAAGATAAGCGGTTTTATAAGTTCGGCGGTAGCCGTGGGATTCGGGGGTGCGTATCTCCTCTCCCGTACGGAATACTCGTGGATCGTGCCCTACATCGATCCTGCAATGGTCATCATCCTGATACTGGTGATGATAAGGCTTCCACTGTCGGCATTAAGAGAGGGGATAGGTGACCTTCTTCTCGGGGCTCCTCCCGGAGAGATGCAGGCCGGGATCAAAGAGAAGGTCTCCGCTGTGCTGTCGGGGTTTCCGATGGAGAGACATTCTGTCCGTATGGTCAAGGTCGGCAGGCACATATTCGTAAGTGTCAACGTTCTTCTGCCCCACGGCAGCCAGATATCATCGATGGCGGATTTCGACGGCATAAGGCAGAGGATAGACAGGGAATTAACAGGATTGCACCCGGAGATAATTGCGGATACGCTCTTTACCGGAGACAGCGAAAGGGTGCCGGAATCCCCGCAGGAGAAGAATGGAAATGGTTGAAAAGGTTACCGCGTCAGAGCAGTCGAAAAGGTCAAAATACAGTACGATCCTGCTGGCACTCGTTCTGACCTTCCTGTTCATAGTGCCTGCGCTCCCCTTGGGCACTCACAAGGTCGTGTATAATACCCTGCTGACGGTAATCCTGATATTTGCCGCGTTCTCGATGGATCGAGCGAGAAAGAAGATGTTTTTCATCGCCGTCCTGGCTATTGCGTTCGAATGGGTCGCGTATTTCCTCGATCTACCTGTCATTCTCAGCCTGTCCCAGACCGTGCTGTTTCTCTTTTTCATACTTATCGTGGTCGGCATGATCATTCAGATAGCGACTACAAGACGAGTTACGGCGAGGGTCATCGTCGAATCGATAACCGGATACCTGCTGATGGGGATTGTATTTTCAATGATCATCGTGGTCGTGGCGCGAAATGTTTCCGCTGCCTATTCCTTCGGCGGTGTTGTGCGTGAGGCCGGTGTTCAGGGATGGCAGATGAGTGAATTCATATACTATGGATTTATCACTTACACTACCCTTGGATACGGGGATATTGTTCCTCTGCTCCCCCTTTCGAGGTCGATCGCCGTTCTGGCCAGCGTTACGGGCCAGATATACCTCACTGTAATAATCGCCATGCTCGTGGGTAAATTCCTCAGCAACAGACAGGAGAGGTGAGGGGTTTGTTTAAAAGAAAGCAAAGGCCGAGGACAAAGGCCATAATCGAGCGGAATCTCAAACAGCTCAGAAGGCTCGAGACACTGACAGACGTGCTCTTCGCCCTGGTCCTGTTTCGTATCTTCATGATCCTGCCGAGTCTTGGCAAAATCGGATCGGGCGAGGGAATCTCCATTACGAGATTCTTCTCGGAGAACCTCGGCGGCATCGAGATCATCTTCATCGGAGTACTTCTCGTGCTGATCTACTGGAGCAACTCGATCAAGGCCTTCGGAAATCTCGACCACACCGACGGCAAGCATGCCTCCCTGTCCTTCCTTCAGTTGTTCATGTTATTGATATATCTCTACTTCGTCAGGATGGAAATTGTCTTCAAGGGCGAGCTGCTGCCGCTGCTGCTGCAGAGCATCACCCTGGCTCTCGTGGGATTCCTCGGTGTGGCTGCCTGGTCGTATGCGTTGAAGGACCGCAAGCTCCTGTCGGACAGCATCACGGACAAGGAAGCGGCCGAGTTGTGCCTCGAGTTCCTCAACGAGCCCGTCACGGCCCTTATTACGATCCCGTTTGTATGGGTAAGTTCTACGGCCTGGGCGCTTGCGTGGTTGACCGGTCTGCTGATCTCACGCATACTGGGCTGGTTGCATAACAGAAAGGACTGGGCTGAATCCGAAACCGCGGAATAAGACTTGTCTGCCAGTGCTGCTGCTGATCGCGGTGCTGCTAGTCTCAGTATGGCCCTCTGATGCTGTGTCCGAGGTGCGGCTCGGAGTTACAGGCGGGCTAGCGCGGTACAGCTATTCCGGCGACAAGCCCGACAAGGCAGAGTACAGAACACAGAACCGGGCGGTTTTCGGCGGCGTGTTCGAACTGGACGTCTATAAGGGTGTAAGGCTCAGTATACAGCCTTCTCTGATACAGAAGGGGACGGGGATCGCCTACGAGGTGAGGGGGCGGAAGGAGAGGGTCGACAGCGTTTCGGTGAATGCCGATTACTTTTCCGTACCTGTCCTTGTGAAGATCTTTACGGGCAGCGAGCGCTGGTTCGTTTCGAGCGGGCTCGAATTCGCATGGCTCCTCGACGCGCAGCATGTCACTTCGACAGCAGAAATGAACGTTACAGACGAATTCAATGAATTCGATCTCGCTATTCATTTCGGGGTCGGCAGGATCATCCCGGTCGGGCGGTACGAGTTTTTTATCGAGGGCAGATACACGCAGAGTGTTCTGAACGTGGTCTCGGACAGCGATCCGGAAGGTGAGCTCTCCGGTCTCCGTATCAAGAACAGCGGACTGCTGTTATATGTCGGATTCCTGTTTCAGCTCTAGGAGATCTGTTTACGATGAGGTGGACAAGGACCAGAACGACACTGTTGGTGCTGACTGTCATGATATGCGCCTGTCCCGCGGAAGGTGCCGGCCAGGCAAATATCACCGCTCCCAGAGTGGGAGAGACGAGGGTAGTACCGACGACATTCCTGCCTGACCCCTTCATCAATACGAAGGTAAGCTTAGGTCTCGGATATGGAAAGTCCTCGAATATTCTGACTCCCCTTCTCGAGATTGAAGGTGATCCCATTCTCGGTCTCGCGGGCGATATGCTATATGTGATCCTCGGTTTCGAATACAGGTACGCTGTCAGGGAATGGGTAGCCGTCTGGGGACAGATAAAAGTCGCCGGCAGGCTGGGAAACGAGCTTCAGTCGATACTGGCACAGGGTGTAAACGCAGCCACCGGTTTCGAGCTGGGATGGCTCTTTCGTCTGTATGAAAACGACAGGCACTACCTGTCAACGGGGATATCGGTAAGGAACGGCAATGCGACGCTCGTCGATATCCTCAGCTGGGCAAACGGCATCATCAAAGACGAGGAAGTCGGACTCATAAGGAAATCCCCTACTCTGGGGACAGTGGGAGAAATACATTATGCGTATGCTGCAAATGACTTTACGGCCCTTCAGTTCGCGGGACAGCTGTCATACAGCGAGACGGTGGAAAGATTCGCAGGAAATGAGTGGTATTACGGGTTCGGCGGGCTCGTAAGCCTCGATCTTGCGAAGAGGACGGGTACCCCTGTCGGTCTGGCACTCGGATATAAACACTCGACGATACCGGAAGGCGGGGACGAGATTGCCGAAGGCGCCCATTCGGTTCTTGTCGGTCTTTCATACATGGGGAGGCCGGATTTCAGTATCGGGCTCGACCTGGAATTCCAGAGAGTACCACTGAAGGGACTGGATGATCCCGTAAAATTCTTTACTGCGACTATCGCGAGCCAGTATTACTTCTGATCCGGTATCCTGAAAAACCCTACAGCGGTGACGCCGCTCCTGCCGCCTTCCTTGCCAGCCCCAGCACGTCGATCTTCGCCGGATCGGTGATACCAGCGGCGAGCCTCTGATGAGCCCTCGACTAGGCGATCATCGTCACCTGCGCCTTGCGGAGAGCACTCTTGTACATCTTGGTCAGCTCGTCGAGTTCACGCTGCTGTTTCCAGTAGAGCTCGAGGTCCGGCATCAATTGCTTTCTCATATCGTGCAGGCGGGCCATGACGTAGAGGATCCTGTCTTCGGCAGCGGCCATATCCTTCGGGGTAGGGTTCGTAGTGGAGCTGACGATTCTCTTTAACGAGGGCATCATTAAAAGGAGCGTGTCAAAAGCTTCTTTCTCGCCTTTTTGATATCTCAGGAAATATTCCAGGGCCTTGATCTCTCCCAGCTGCAGCTCGCGTACCATTCTGATGCCGTCGATCAGCTGCCTGTTATCCCTGTCCAGGGCCGCCTGGATCGCGTCGGTAGCCTCATCCACAGCGAGGTTCGCATCGTCGATGATCTCGCTCGTTGTGCGGGCGATCTCATTGATGATCGGCTGGGTCGATCCGAGGGCGCTTAGCAGGTGGTCCTGCGCCCGTGCATTCTCGAGGATCGTATCGAGCTGGGCTATGGAGATATGCAGGGGCGGAACCGGCGCTTCCAGGACCGGCCGCAGAAGTCCGTCGAGATAATCGGCCAGGGCGATTGACTGCTCGGAGCCGGAAAGCCTCGAATTCGAGAGGGTCACTACCTCGATCGAATAGGCGATCGAGCCCCGCATCACGGCTCTCATCTTGTCGAGATATACGTTTAGGTTATCGACTTCCGGAATGTCCGAGTAGTTGCGCAGATAGATGACTTCCTGCTGCGCGAGGCCGTACTGGATATCCCCGGCCAGGGCAATCATGTTTTCGGCGAAAGGGGTCAGGTCCATTCGCTTGGAGCTCCTGAAATTGGAACATCCCGGCGCCAGGAGAACAGCTGTAAGAATCAGGATGGTCAGGAACACGATCCATCTCGACGATGACCTCATATTGGTCTCCATTCTCTAGAATCCGGCCGCGACACCTATGCTTATCCAGGGATTCCATCTCTCGTATGGGGAACTGTTGTCATTCAGCACATCGACCAGTACTTCGACATAGGCTGAGGCGCGGGGCGATATCGGCTGGACGTATCCTCCGCCGAGAAGAAGGAAGGGGACCCACTCTCTTCCTGATAAAAAATCGTAGTTCATATAGGCATACTCACCGTGCAGATAGAGCCGGGGATGGGCGCGGAAGCGCGCAAAGAGACTGCCTCCGTAGTTGTGCGACGTTCTGTCCTCTACATACCGCTTGTCCTTGATATACTCGTACACTGCTTTGCCTCCGACCGACCACCTCTTCGCGAGCCTGTATCCGACCAGAGGCGCGATGCTGAAGCGCGTGTAGTCGCCGAAGCTGAAGCCGAGCGTTCCTCCGTAATAGATCCTGCTTGGTGCGGAACTGGATTTCGCAGGCGGCGGTGTCTCGGGGGCCTGATAGGCGGTGCTGTCGGGCTGCTGGGCGAAGGCGGCGCCGGAAAACAGTACGAGAGCGAAAAAGACCAGTAAAAATCTGCGCATACGATCGACCTCCTGTAACAGTTGAAATTCAAAGCGATTATTATGCCTGATGTGATACCAGTCAATGTAAATGTATTTCGAATAAATCCGTGCAATCGAATGTATTAACTGCGAGAATCATTTCAACAAGGAGGGAGCGAAAGATGGAGACGCTGCATATCAAGCCTTCGACCAGTTATCTGAGAAAGCTGTGGGTCACTTATGCGATCATTGCCCTGCTGACGGTGCTTACAGGGTACCTTTTCGGCCTGCTCGTCGGGATAGACGAGGGAGTCGGCGTTACGATCGAGATCACGATATACACGGCTCTCCTGGCGGCCCTTTTCTGGATCACTGCCGTGATCCTCTCGGTGTTCTATTCCAGGAGTCTCAGTTACGAGATCCAGGATGACGAGATCATCGTACGCGTCGGGATAGTGACAAAGTCGGTAAAGCACGTACCGTACAGGACGGTCACCAACATCTCGATCAAGAGGGGGATCCTCGACAGGTTCATGTTCGACATCGGCACACTCAACATCCAGACTGCGGGTATGAGCGGCACTTCGGGCGCCGAACAGAGCCTCGTCGGGCTCGAAGACGTAAATGGGGTCTACGAGGATGTCGTGAAGAAGCTTCACGCATTCAGGGGCGCGATGTCGCCGACGGCGGCTGAGGATGATACTGTTCGGGAATCACCTCAGAGTGACGTGATGACGTCGATGCTCGAGGAACTCAGGGCGATCCGGAAGTCGGTCGAGAAGTAACCGGTCCCGCGCCGGGCGGAGAAACTCTGATCCGCATATGAAAGGAGAGCCATGAAAAGATTCAGCCTTTACCTGATGATCATTTTGCTGTCGGTGGCCTTCGGCTGCCAGCCTTCGGAGGACAACGGGAAGGATCTCACACTCGCCGAAGCAAAGGCCATCGCGAAGGAAGCGTATGTCTACGGCTTCCCCATGGTGGTCAATTACAAGACGATGTACCTGTATGTCCTGGACGAGGATTCTCCCGAATACAAGGGTCCGTTCAATCATCTCGGCTGCGTAGCGAGAGTCTACACTCCCGCAGACAAGGCCATTGTAACGCCGAACTCCGACACCCCCTACTGCATGTTCTGGGTAGACCTCCGTACCGAGCCGGTAGTCATATCGGTTCCCGGAATGGCGCCCGAACGTTTCTATCATTTCCAGTTGATCGATCTGTACACGCACAACTTCAGCTATATCGGCACGTTGACAACAGGCAACGGCGTCGGAGAATTTCTTATTGCAGGACCGGACTGGAAGGAAGAGAAGCCAGCAGGGATAAAGGATGTCATACATTGTGAGACGGGCATCTTCTTCTGCGTCGTACGCACCCAGCTCTTTGGCCCTGAAGATATCGAGAACGTAAAAAACATCCAGGACAGCTACGGTCTGCGGACTCTCAGCTCATACCTCGGCGAGGATGCCCCTCCAACCGTGCACGCGGTTGAGTTCCCCGTATGGAAGGAAGGGGAACAGTTCAATGCCGGAGCATTCGAATACATTGATTTCATGCTATCGCTCGTCAAACCTGTTCCGGAAGAGAAGGAACTGAATAAGCGTTTTGCCAGAATCGGTCTCGGCACCGGTGAAAAATTCGATATCTCCCGGTTCTCGCCGGAGATAAGGGAAGCCCTGGAAAACGGTGTGAAGGAAGGATTCAAATCGATAGAGGAAATACTGGTCAAGGAGGGAAGTGATCCGCTTGCCAGCGCCAAGATATTTGGGACCCGGAAGTTCCTGAAAGAGAGCGCCGCGAAGAATTACAATTTCCCCGATTTCTATCTGTTACGGGCAGCAGCCGCACACATGGGGCTGTACGGCAACTCCGGCGCGGAGGCGATATACCCTACTTATCTTATCGATGACGATGGAGAGCCGCTGGACGCATCGAAGCATGATTACACGTTGACCTTTCCGGAAGAGGGGTTCCCGCCCGTGAAGGCATTCTGGTCGCTGACGATGTACGACGGGAAGACGCAGCTTCTCATCGACAATCCGCTCGACCGATACCTGGTGAACTCACCGATGATGGACCGGTTCGAGAAGGATGGGGACGGGACGATAATCTTCCATATCCGGAATGAGTCCCCGGGAAAGGAAAAGGAATCGAACTGGCTGCCTGCGCCCGACGGGTCCTTCTACATGGTCCTGCGCCTGTACGGACCCGAGCAGGAAGCACTCGAAGGCAGATGGACTCCTCCTGCTGTGCAGAAGGTCAAGTGAAACAGTAACCCGGGGTTATTGACTGAAGGAGAGCAGCGTAAATGGGAAGGATTGATCTTTACAGAGGCGCCATATTGCTCGTTTTTATGGGGATGCTTATGGCGGGCGCAGCACTTGCGCAGGACCCGCTCGAGCTCGAAGAGGTGGCCGATTCGACATCACAGGACGAATGGGGGCTGGCTGTCACTCCGTACGCGTTGTTTGCCGCCCAGAGCACCGATGTGGCAGGTCAGCAGCTGCGCTCATCGTTTAACGATCTTGCCTCGATTACAAACATAGGCTTCCAGTGCAGGCTGTACGCGAGATGGCGCTGGCTTGTTTTCGCGGCGGACTGGACCTACGCCGATATGCAGACTGAGTCGGATGTCCTGCTTACGAACATCGACATGAAGATCAACCAGCATATCCTCGACATGAAGCTGGGGGGGAAGGTCTACGACTCGAGGACCACGATGCAGGACGGAGGAATGGGAATCTGGGTATCAGCAGGAGTCAGATACTGGGACAACACGATCAATTACACATTCACGACCGAGCCGATCCTGCCGGGCAACGATCCGAGGGTGGAAAGCGGTGCAGAGGACCAGACATGGTGGGATCCGGTCCTCGGCCTGCACATGCATTTTCCCGTCACGCCGAAGGTCGGATTCCTCGTGAGGGCCACAGGCGGCGGCTTTGGTATCGGAAACGCTTCCGACTATCTGTGGGACGCAGAGTTCGCCGCCCTGTTCCACCTGACGAACCGGCTGATGCTCTCCGCCGGATACCGGCAATTCAAGTACAGGAGAACAGATGACGGTGTGACACAGACAGTGACGGTGATAGGCCCCGCAATCGGCCTTAGCATCGGAATATTATAGAAAAATGGAACATCAAGAACCGTTGTAACTTAATAGTGATATAGAGCGACGATATATTTATATTATGACATGGTACAGTTATAGTGTTTTTACGAGGTTATCGAACTGTTCAAGACGCGTACACAACGGATCGCAATCATTGCATCGGTGCTCCTGCATCTGCTGCTGCTCCTGATATGGCGCCCCATGTCCCGGATAGATCTTTTCCCCGACAATAGCGAACCCGAGACATCTTCGACCCCGCTCATCTTCGAGTTGGTGGAGACTCCGGACGACGCCATACAGCAGGAGCCGGAGAATGCCTACCTCGTCTCGGACAAGAACGCCCTCGCGAGGGACGAACACGAAGGAGACCTGGAAGAGGGAGAGGCCTACAGCGATGGAGAGGTGCCTCACAGGGTATTCGCAGGCGATCCAGATGCCGGAGGGCAGCAGGCGGCGCAGTCCGAGGACCAGCAGGACCAGCAGGAAGATGAAGCCGAATCGGAGCCGTGGAACCCGGTTCTCGACTGGGCCGGGTCGTACTTTGACTCACAGCGGCGGCAAGCAAGGGACACCAGGGATGGTGAATCCTCGATGCTCCAGCCGCAGATCGGTCCGCCTTCACCACAGAAGCGTTTTACCGACGATCTCGACTACGAGCAGAGGATGACAGGGGCCGACGCCAGGGGCAGCATATCGCTCAGTACATACGAGTGGAATTACGCATCATATATCCTTCATATGAAGAAGAGACTCAAATCGAACATCTTCCCGCCGGCGATATTCACCTACATGGGTGGTATCAGCGGGGAGACGACCCTGATGTTCAGGGTCTGGCCCGACGGACAGGTGACCGATCTGAGCGTCATCGAGTTCAACGGGCACAAGACGCTGATGGAGACGAGCGTGACCGCGGTGGAAAAATCATCGCCATTCCGTCCACTCCCTGATAACTTTCCCGAAGATTACCTTGAATTACGATGGACCTTTTTTTACTACACCAGACGATGACCGAGGGAGGAGACCGGCCGTATGATGGAGATATTTTCTGAACTGCAAAAGGGGGGTATAGTGATGATACCCCTGCTTCTCGGATCGATACTGACACTCGCGATCATGATCGAGAGGGCGATCAGCCTCAGACCAAAAAAGATAATCATCCCCGAGATCGTCACGGCGGTCGAGAGGATCAAGTGCCCCGATGACATCAGGGTAGCTGAGAGCATCTGTGAGACCCATCCCGGGACGTTCGCCAACGTGATGCTTCCCGCGCTGCGCAACCGGGACCTCAACCGGGAAGAGCTGAAGGAATTCATCATCGATCAGGGACGGCAGGAGGTAAGAACACTCGAGCGGGGACTCGTCGGGCTGGAAACGATAGCGGGCGTAGCTCCGCTCCTCGGGCTGATGGGTACGGTCGTCGGTATGATAAAGGTGTTTAACGTAATCTCCCAGAAGGGCCTGGGCCAGGCCAACGTTCTCTCCGGCGGGATATCCGAGGCGCTGATAACGACCGTGACGGGCCTGGCGATCGGTATCCCCGCGCTCATCGCGTACAATATTTTCACAAGCAAGGCCGAGGGTTTCGTCCTGGACATAGAGAAATATACGGCCTCGCTTCTTCACAGGATCCGGCTCATGACCGAGTGCGGGGAGGAGACGGACAGTGGAGTTTAATCCCAGGAAGAAGCGCCGGGTCATGATAAACATCACGTCGCTCATCGATGTGATGTTCCTGCTGCTGATCTTCTTCATGGTCACCTCGACATTCCTCGATCAGCCGGGTATGAAGCTCGAGCTCCCGTCGGCGGAGAGCGCCGAGGTGGCGAGAGTGGAGAAGCTCGTGCTGTATATAAGCTCGGACGAAGAGGTCGTATTCAACGACCAGCCCGTCGCGCTCGACGACCTCGAGGAGACGATGCGCGCCGCACTCTCCGAGATCGAGGACAGGACACTCGTTCTCAACGCCGACAAGACCGTTCAGCACGGTACAGTCATCAGGGTGATGGATATAGCGAAGAAGCTCGGTCTCGAAAGGCTCGTCATCGGGATAAAGATGGAAGAGGACTGACCGCTTCCTAGAAGGCGTATCCGAGTGTGAAGGAGAGGCCGTAGTTCTTGAAGTCGTCCTCGGCGATAGTCTCCGTTTCGCCATTGATCTCGAAATCCCCGCTCAGGATCACCTTGGTGAAGTTGTAGGTGAACCTCGCATCGAAGATGACGGTTCCCTTGCTCGTCTCGTAGTCGAATCCACCGCCAAGCACGATCCCGAAATCCGTAGTATGTGTAAGGGACGAGAAATCGATGTCGGCTGATAAGATCCACGAAGAGACTGTAAGTGTGGAACCGAAGCAGTAAGCGAAACTCGGCCCGGCAAAGAGGATCGGCCTGAACTTATTGCGAGCTGAAAAGGTATATTTCGCCAAGAGGGGCAGTTCGAAGTAGTCGAGGCTCACCTTCAGGTCGACATCGATGATTCCGTCAATAAGCGCGCTTTTAAAGCCCTTCTGTGTATAAAGCAATTCGGGCTGCAGGCTGAAGTTTTCATTTATGGCAAAGTTGACGAATGCTCCCGCGGTGATACCCGTCTTCATTTCGATCGAATCATCCCATTCCTCCGGGCCCCCGGCAGCGTTCGACATGTTGATCCCCGCCTTGATCCCGAATGACGTTTTCCCGGCGGTTGCCCCTGTCGCCGAGATCATGGCCAGCAGCATGATTACGATGAATGTCCGTGTGAATCTCAAGACGCTCTCCTTTGTTCTCAAAACCTGTAGGCGGCCCCGCATGTAACGGATACGGTGCTCATGTCTCCGATTCCGAAGAGTCCGTTGTCGCATATGATGCCGTCGATACCTGCAGGGAGGAGTGAGAATTCCAGCTGCCCGAAGTCGATGTACTTGACTGTCCCGCCGATGCTCCACGGTCCGGAGACGTAGTAATCTATCCCGAAGTTCAACCCCAGCGCGAAATCCTTGCTGACATCGATGTCCGTACCCATTCCGGTTGCCATCACACCCAGGGTGGCCATTGCGCCGAGGTAGAGGTCAGCCTTCGAGTCTGTCAGGAAGTGGTAGTTGAATCCCAGGGTCGGCAGGATGAAATTGGGAGCTCCTTCTATCGTGATGTCGTCGGTCTCGAATCTGATGTCGATGATCTGTCTCCACCAGTTGAACGCCAGCTCTATCCCGTACTTCCGCTTCAGTACATATTCGAAGCTTCCGAGGACGCCGCCCGATGTGTTGACGTTTATCGACGCATTGAAATTGAGGAAGCCGAACAGTCCGCCGCCGCAGTCGTTCCAGATCTCGGCGTGATCGTTGCCGACCGGCAGGGTCATTACCCCCTGTACCCGCAGTATTCCCCAGTGCGAACGTCCCTCGAGCGCAGGCTGGGCCAGGGATGGGGTGGAAAACAGAATCGCAAAGATCGCCGGGAGGAGGACAGTTGACATCACCCTGGAAACGGATCGTCTCATCGCTGCTCCTCCTCGAGCTTGTGAAGTCCCGTTCGATTGTGTATGCAGGGAAACAGTACATTGGCAGGCCGATCACGGTCAACCGGAATTGACGCAGAATTTATCTTCTGCGGGTCTTGACAGATGAGGAAAGAGGGATAGAATTTTAACGGATCGAGAAAGTTGTTTCCGGGGAGTGAAGTGTTGTCGCGCCGCCCCGTAGGTGAGGCGGTAGCAAGTCCGGGTCCCCGGGAATTCTCGCTCCAAGTACTCTCATATCTCTGAGCCGCCACGGATTCGCAGAAAGTCATGTGAACCCGTGGCGTTTTATTATCCGGGATCGTTTCTTGAGGCGAGTTGCTCGAGGATATCGAATTCCCTGGAAGTACGCTCCTCCCACGACATGAAATTCTCCGCCGCGTATGCTGCCGCGCCCCTGCCGAGAGCCTCTCTGAGGCCGGAGTCGAGTACGAGCCTCTCGAGGGCGGCGGCCATTGCGCCGGTGTCGCCGTTTTTCAGGAGCAGCCCCGTTTCACCGTCGCGTACCGCTTCTGACGTTCCGGCAATATCAAAGGCAGCGACGGGGAGACCGCAGAGCATCGCCTCGCACGGTGGCATCGACATGTTGGTCAGTTCGCTCGTGGCGGCGAAGATGTCGCATGATTTCAGCAGCCGCGGCATCCTGTCGTAGGGTATCGCGCCGGTGAAGTACGTCATCCCGGCCAGTCCGAGGGTGCGGGACCTCTCTTCCAGCGCCTGCCTGTCGGGT
>SDBS01000094.1_pt1 | contig 67254 bp, 53 predicted proteins | sample 2277091 | NCBI WGS metagenome assembly SDBS01 (sample SAMN10404972, study PRJNA504765) | marine sediment metagenome | isolation source: marine sediment core GS10_PC15, 163 cmbsf | place: Arctic Ocean: Southern Knipovich Ridge | collected 2010
GTGAGGGGGATGCCATCACCCCCCGAACTGCCGGGAGAGGTATGGATTAACAAGCCAAAGGCGGAAAGGAAAGTAGCTTAACAAAATGCGAAATCTGTCTCATTCTTATTGACACAGCCCGGTTGAGACAAATGCTAATCAAGAGCTATGTATTAAGTGTGGCGTCAGACTTAAAACTCTAATGTCCACTACTGAAAGTGGATTTTCAATCAATACAGATTTTTCTGGATTACAGCAATATTATCAAGATGAATTTAAGAAAATATATGAATCCAATGAGACATATAAGGGTAAGTGGAATTGGGCGGCTTTTTTCTTTGGCCCACTTTGGGCATTAACAAAAGGAGTTTGGTTATCTTCGGTAATTGATATTGGAGCATCAATTGTCACCGGTGGAACCGCAGGGATCATTTATTGGTTTATTTTTGCTATTCGCGGTAACTTTATTTATTATTCTGCATATGTTAAAAATAAGCAGGTACCAATATAAACAACCGCCTAACAAAACGCTGCACCTAACCGCTGTTTCGCTACGCTCCACAGCGGCAGGTGATCTTCCCCCGCAAAAATGGACACCTGGACGTTCATCCGGTTCAACTTTTCAACCCGCAGCATTTCTTGTATTTCTTACCTGATCCGCAAGGACAGGGATCGTTGCGTCCCACTTTTGGTGCGGCCCGCTTTATCGGCTTTTTCTTGCCGGCCTTGCGGGATTCTTCGGGGGTTTCACCCGGTACCCCACCCAGAGTGACGAGTCCAACCCGCTACTGCGGGGTGGACTCGGAACGCCGGGTGGGTCTGTAAAGTTATTCAATGGCACGCCTGAAACAACCATGGTTATTTCGACTTTTATTTAAATCGTCTTTGGCATTATGGGCATCATTTACCGACCCACCCGGCACTTTGAATCCCGACCGTGGTCGGGATTCGTCGTTCTGGGTAAGCTACCGCTTATTGAGCGACTCGATCAGGCAATCTTAGATATTATTTGCAATCCACGCTAAGTTAAGAAAACCACTGCAATCGGAAAATTGTTATGACAACCGCTGTATACTCTCTGTCGGGGGTGTCGATATACTAACTGAAGGCGTTGTTTTATCCGCTCTCGGAGGTGATGCTCGGTGGGGGAATCTACTTCGGGTCAGCATAAAAAATGCCGACTTAACACAATATGTGGCGATTTTTTATTGTTTTTAACGATTTTACCCTTATTTTGTAACTGGGCCGGTGGTTGAAACGTATAATATATAGAGACTGGGCTGCCGCCTGCCCGTAGGGCTAACGTATTTTGATTGATAGAGTTAGCCGGTTGTGCCGAGGTAATTGACTACGATGAGACTTGAACTTCAACTGAGACTAAAACAGGTCCTGGCGCCACAGCTTATTCAGTCGCTGAAAATGCTGCAAATGCCGCTGTTGCGGCTGGAGCAGACCTTACGGCATGAGCTTTCGACTAACCCGCTTCTCGAAGAAGAGGAAATAACCGAGCAGCCCGACGACGAACAGGAAATCGCTGAACCGGATCAACAATCCGATGAGGATGACAAGATCGACTGGGAGGCCTATCTCGGCGATGACAGCGAATTCTATCCGCGTTCTTTCCGGGAGCGGCCCGAGGATCGCCCGGAACAAATGCCCGTTCTGGAACCCGGACTGTATGAATACCTGCTGGAACAACTCAGTTTCAACAAGTTGACGGCGGAGGAAGTCTCAATCGGGGAGTTTATCATCGGCAACCTCGATGAATCCGGGTTGCTGACGGTGTCTGTCGAGGAGATGGCCGAGGCGCTCAAGGTTGAGGTGGAGGACGTCAAACGAATTTTAGAACTTATTCAGACATTTGACCCACCGGGTGTGGCCGCCCGTGACCTGCGGGAAAACCTGCTGATTCAAATGCGCCTGAAAAGCATGGAAAACACCCTGGCCTGGCGCATCGTGGACGAACACTTGGCCGAGTTGGACCGCAAAACGCACATGCAACTGGCGCGGTTGATGGGCGTTCCGGTTGAGCGCATCCAGGATGCGATGGCACAGATCAAGACCCTCTCCCCGACATCGGTGCAGGGACGTTTCGTCAAGGCGGCCCTGCCGATTGTCCCCGACCTCATTATCGAGAAGCTCGGTGAGGAATACGTCATTCTCCATAACGACCGTCACGTGCCCCGGTTGCGCATCAACTCCGCCTATCGCAAGCTCTTAAAACGGGGCAATAATTCGCCCCAGGAAACCAAAAAATACGTGCGCGAAAAGCTCGAACAGGCCCGCTGGCTGCTTAATGCGGTCAACCAGCGCCGCTCCACCATGATCAAAGTAATGAACGCCATTATCGACGAACAGCATGAGTTCTTTGAAAAGGGCATTCCGCACCTCAAGCCGCTGATCATGGAGGACATCGCCCAAAAAGTAGGGATGAACGTGGCCACGATCTCGCGGGTGGCCAGCGAAAAATACGTTCAAACTCCTCAGGGTATCTTTGAAATCAAGTTCTTTTTCAATAGCGGCGTCGACCGGGAAGACGGCAACCAGATGACCAAGCGCAATGTCAAAGCCAAGATCGAGAAAATCATCGATGCCGAAGATCCCGCGCGACCGTTGTCCGACCAGGAGATTTTCCGCCGGCTGAAGGCCGAGGGGATCAAGCTGGCGCGGCGAACGGTCACGAAATATCGCGAGGAGTTGAAAATTATGCCCGCCCGTTTCCGCAAGCGGGTAGTCAAAAACAAACCGGCAGCAGCATCAACGTAAAGCAAGCGCCGTATAATTTGTAGGGCCATTTCAAATATGGGGGCGACAGTCCGCTTGACCGGCCATTACTCATATCGCGGTTTATCACGGATACCGGATTTCATCCACGCCTACGACGAGTATTCTCCATCCGGGTTCCTGGTCACACATCGGCCTCGATCCAACCCGGCGGTTTGTTTTTTTCGCCGGAGGGCTAGCGCGTGGAGCGAGGAATACGCCGGGGCAAGTAACCTGAGGGATAAACTGTTGCCGTCGGAAAGGAATAATATAAAGGGGGTGCTATCGCCAGCCGTGCTGTGGGAAAATGTGGTTAGTGGCACAGCGACATCGACCTAAGCGGGTTAGTTCTGGGCCATGATCGCCGAATGGAGGTCGACCGGATTTTTCTCATCCGGATGAAAAAACCGATCACCGACCGCCAAAAAGGGGCGAGCCGTGCAACGATTTATACGGAAAGGAGTTATCGATGAAGGTGCGGATAACTGCTCGGCATTTTGATCTTACCGAAGACTTAAAACAGGCCGCAGAAACGCGCCTACAATCGCTGACCAAGTACTACGATAATATAATTGACATCCACCTTAAACTGGACAAGGAGAAATACCGGCATACGGCCGACCTCAATGCCACGGTATTTGGGGCCGTTCTCTCCTGCCGTGCCGATTCCAACGACATGTATGCCTCGATCGATGATGTCGCCACTAAAATGGAGGCGCAGGTCAAGAAATACAAATCACGTCTACAGGATAAAGACCAGAAAAAAGTAGCCAAGGCCAAACGACCGACAACGCTAGTCCAGGGAAATTCGATTGATAAGGATGAGGAAATCGATATTGAATTGGAATAGCTCGCCGGGACCCTTACCGGCCACCGATGGACGGCAGGTTCAATATGGAAACCATCACGGTCGATAGTCTATACCGGGAACGCAAGGTCCAACTGGAAATATCCCTGCTGGCCGGCCGCGACGGACTTAAGCGGGAACTTGTCAACGGCGAAATCGCCCGCCCCGGTCTGGCCCTCGCCGGTTTCTTCGATCGCTTCGCGCATTCACGCACCCAGGTGATCGGCGAGACAGAACTGGCGTTTATTAATTCCCAACCATCAGCGGCGCGGAAAGAACGGCTGCAACGTTTTTTCTCTTTTGATCTTCCGATGGTGGTCGTGACCAAGGGGATTACCCCCCCGCCTGAACTAGTGGCCGCCGCAGAGGAAAGCCAAACCGCGTTGCTCTCCACCCGCTTGTCCACCTCGGAATTTATCTCCCGTCTAGCGGTCTATCTCGAGGGCCTGTTCGCCCCTACGACCACCATGCACGGCACCCTGGTGGACGTCTATGGTGTCGGGATGCTCTATACCGGACCATCAGGCATTGGGAAATCGGAATGTTCGCTCGACCTGGTGGAACGGGGTCATCGACTGGTGGCCGACGATATCGTTCGACTGACTCGCAAAGCGCCGAAAATCATCACCGGGACCGCTTCGAAGATGCAGGGTTTTCATATGGAAGTCCGCGGCGTCGGGATCATCGATATTGAACGACTTTTCGGCATTCAATCGGTACGGATGCAGAAACGTGTCGAGGTCGAGGTCCGCCTCGAGTTGTGGAATTCCACCGGCGAATACGATCGACTGGGGTTGGAGACCCGGTATACGACGATACTCGGCGTGGAAATACCGGTAGTGACCATCCCGATCTCGCCGGGAAAAAACATCACCGTCATCTCCGAGGTTGTAGCGATGACGCATATGCTCAAGACTTATGGTGAAAGTCCGGCGGAGTTGTTTTCCCGGCGGCTGAACCAGGAACTCCGGCGCCGCAAAACGACGGACGCGTATCTTGAGTCGGACCTCGAATAACCACGAGGACGAATCGGTCAACATCAAGCTTGATAAAACCGGCGCCTATGATAAACACCGGGGCCGGTTTTATTTTCATTACCGTCAGTGATAGTCATCTGTGGGGAAGTTTGGCCGATATCGATATTGTAAGTGGAATCAAAGCGATATATCAGGAGAGGTAATGCCCCGCGCTAATATCGAAGTAAAAGTCGGCCTGACTGTTGTCCTGGCAGCGGTGATCCTGATTGCCGGGCTGCTCTGGATCAAGGGCTACCGCTTCGGCCACCGGTTTTACACCACACAAATCATATTTTCCGATATCGGGACCCTGGACGAAGGCGATCCGGTACTGGTAACCGGTGTCAACCGTGGCAAAGTCAAAGCGGTCGAATTGTATCACGGGCAGGTGCTGGTCACCATTAATCTGAGCGATGATGTCGTCCTCAAAACCGACGCCGAATTTGCGGTAAAAAATATCGGCCTGATGGGTGAACGATTTGTTGAAGTGCGCCCGGGATTCGCCGATTCACTTTTGGATCTTTCCACTCCGGCGACCGGGTACTACGACACCGGAATTCCGGAAGTCATGGGGGTCCTGGGTCGGATGGTCTCCGAAACGCATGATCTGGTGCAGGCGATACGTGCCACGCTCGGCTCGGACGGCACACTTTCGGGATTTGCCGAAACAATCGAAAACACACGGCAATTGACCGGAGAGCTGAAAGAGACCGTGGCCGAAAATCGGGAGAGCATCGGACAGGCGGCGCGTGATGTTTCGGCGGCGGCGCGGGCCATGCGTGACTTTGTCGTGGCCAACCAGCGACAAATTGAACAAGCCGTAAGCCGTTTTGACACCGCTTCGGTGGCCCTGACTCGTTTTACCAACCGGCTGGATACGCTGGCCGGTGGCATGCAAACATTGTTGGGCCGTATTGCCAATGGCGAGGGAACGCTGGGGTTACTGCTGGCCGATGACGATCTGTATAATGAACTGAAAACCGCGGCCCAGGACCTGGATGTTCTGATAACCGATATCCGCGCCAACCCTAAAAAATATGTCCAGGTACAATTCAAACTGTTTTAGTCATGGATAAAATCTATCTGGCTTTCGGGGTCCACAATCACCAGCCGGTCGGCAATTTCGACACGGTCTTTGAGCAGGCGTGCCAACAGTGTTATTTCCCCTATTTGCGCCTGCTGAAGGAGCACCCCGGTTTTCGGTCATCGCTCCATTTTTCCGGCGTGCTTTTGGACTGGATCCTGGCCCATCATCCCCACATCGCCGGGGAAATTCAGGAATTGGTCGACCGCAACCAGGTAGAACTGCTCACCGGCGCATATTATGAACCGATTTTGCCGGTAATTCCCGATTACGACAAAATCGGGCAAATCAGGAAATACACCGATTTTCTGCATGCCCGGTTTGGAACCAAACCCCGAGGAATGTGGCTGGCGGAGCGCGTATGGGAGCCACACCTCGCGGCGGCGCTCAACCGGGCCGGGATTCAATATTCCGTCCTTGACGATACACATTTCAAATACGCCGGTTTAACTGATGACCAACTTTTCGGTTATTATGTCACCGAAGAGGAGGGGGATACGCTCAATTTGCTGCCGATCGCCAAACGCTTGCGCTACACGATCCCGTTTGCCAAACCCTCGGTAACCATCGATTTTATGCGTGAAATCGCGCGCAAACATCCGCATGCGGTGGTGGTGTACGCCGATGATGGCGAAAAATTTGGGAGTTGGCCGGAAACCTACAAGTCGGTTTGGGAAGAAGGATGGTGATCGGCCTTCCTGGCCGAACTGGAGAAACACCGCGATTGGCTGACCGTGATTCCTCTCGGCGAGGTCATGCGGCGCGTTCCGCCGTTGGGTCGAATATACCTGCCGGCCGCCTCATATGCCGAGATGTCGGAATGGGCCTTGCCGCCTGGTACCGGGCGGGATTTCGAAGACTTTCTGCATAAAATAAGCGAAGCGGGTGATGATGAGAAATATGGCATCTTCGCCCGTGGCGGAATGTGGCGTAATTTCCTGGTCAAGTACCCCGAAGCCAACCAGATGCACAAGCGCATGCTCGCGATTTCCAAGGAAATCAATCACTGGTCGAGACGAACCGGTGATAATCCGTCCTTAATCGCCGCCCGCGACCATCTCTGGCAGGGGCAATGCAATTGCGCGTACTGGCATGGCGTCTTCGGCGGGTTGTATCTGCCCCACCTACGGGCCGCGATCTGGAAACACCTGATCGCCGCCGCCCGGATCGTCAATGAAGCGCATCACGAACATCAAATATTTGTCTCAGTCAAAAAGCTGGATTTTGACGCCGACGGGCGTGACGAAGTGCTGCTGGCCAACGACAAGTTTTTCGCCTGTATCAAGTGCAGCACCGGGGGCAGTCTGGTCGAGTACGACGTCTACGACAAGGGCATAAACCTCATCGATGGACTCACCCGGCGGGAGGAAATTTATCACCGCAAAGTCGCCGAGGCCGTGTACAAGCCGGCCGGCGAGGAATTGCCCCGGGATGCCGTTTCCATTCACGAGCGGATCACGGCCAAAGAGGAAAACCTCGAACGGTTCCTCAAATATGATTGGTACCGCCGGGCTTCCTTTTTGGACCATTTTTTCGGCGATGGGGCCGATTGCGAATCATTTTCCCAAAACGATTATTCCGAACTGGGTGATTTTGTAAACCAGGCCTACACTGCCGAAACCGGCGTATCGGGTCCGGGGAAGTATGCGGTACTGCGCCGCCGGGGCGGGATATGGGTTGGTGCTGAACACGTGCCGGTCGAGATAGAGAAGACCTTCGGCGCCGAACCGGGAAGCCCATATTTGCGTGTGGCTTACCGGGTGACTAATTGCTGGGACCGGCCCGTTAATGTCCGCTTTGGGATTGAGTTCTGTGCCGCCCTGCAATCGGATGATCGTCCCCATGTGGCAATGCGCTTCGATGAAGCCGATCAAACATTGCCCCTTAATATTATCGGGGTTCAAAACTCCGGCCGGATTTGGGAGATTATCGACGCCGACCGAGACCTCAAAATCGCCGTCGAGACCGACCGTCCCGCCGAATGGTGGTATTTCCCCTTATATACCGTTTCACTTTCCGAGGACGGGTTTGAACGCTCCTACCAGTGCACCATTTCCTGTGCGGTTTGGCCGCTTAAACTGCCGCCGGGGGGGACCTGGACGACGGTATTTAACCATTATGCCGGCTCGCGAGAGCGAAACGCCGACATTTCCCTGGTCGGGAGGCAAGTGCCGGGGACCCTGCAAACCCCGAATGGCGGTCGTCCCTCCCCGGTCATTTGATGACTATGCCGGCGGCGGCCAGGTGTTCTTTTATCCGCTCAACGTGTGTGCCGCGCCAGAATATTCGTTCACACCCCGGACAGCGGGTAAACCGGTCCTGCGTCCGGTAGACGTACGGGGGAATCCTGGCGGCGAATTCCTCTTTATTGATGTTCTCAACTTTAATGTTGCACAACGGACAAATGGAAAACAACTGACTGGCCTCCACCGTGACCGCGCATCTCTGGAGCACATTCTTCAATTGTTCGAGCGGGTCGCCCGACGATAACAGGACCAGCTTGCGGGCCAGGGTCTTTTCAGCCAGCCGGTGATCGCGGGTAATAATCGTCCGTTGCTCGCTTAGCGCAACGGTAAGTACCTGGTTGTCGGTGATTTCCGAGTCGAAAACCGTATCAAAGCCCAACGTGCGCAGCCACCGTGCGAGCCGTCCCAGATTGTCATCACACACAAATTTCATTATACTGTTTGGTTCCCGGCGCCCGAAACACCGGGTAACGCCGGTATGATATTAAATCCGGCCGGAAATATGCGATAATTTTCCGGCAAGAAGGGTTTTTCAATTGAGGTCGGAGACAATGAAAAAAAGCTGTATTTCGACTACCGGACCGCGGATGGTCCGGGGTATGGCATGCCTGATCCTATTAGCAGCGCTATTCGCGGGAGGATGCGGTAGAGACGCCCCGCCAATTCTGCCGGAGACCGCGAAATATATGCCGCCGGAATTGCAGGATATCTACCTGGGGATGGAGAAAGCCGAAGTCGACAAGTATTTTACCGTGCAGGGAACACAACTTACCAATAAGGGACTGGAGACAGTAACGCTGTTTGTTAAAGACAGCGTCACTATCGGTGTGGCTTTCGCCTACCGCGACGGCCGCCTGATCACCGCCACGATCTGGTATGACTATGGGCAGGTCCCCGAGCGAGTTGATTCGGGGCGGCGGGGGTTCTTGAAGCACCTGATCGAAAACAATGGCCCGAATTACGATCATTGTTCGTTCGCGATTGAAGAAGGGAAATTTATTCCCGACGTCGGCTTGATCTGGAAACATCCGGGTTGTCTCGTGACATCCACGTTTTCCAAACCAAGTTATTTTTTCCCGGACACCATTTCATTTCGGCCGTATCACCAGTTTTCGATATTCGGCGCCCCGATCACTCCTTGGAATTTGTGGAAGAATATTTTAATCCCCGCCGACGAATCCGAGCGGCCATATTTGCGCGAAGCCGATTCCCTGCGCTCTCTGGTGCACCCGTCGGGAGTGGAATAAACTCATCAGCATCCAGTCGATCAACTGACTGTTAGGCAACAGGTTCTGAGCCGATGTTTTCCCGCATAGCAACAATCATTCCGTATCTCAAGCGCTACCGCCGGTACCTGATGGCCGGCGTGGTGGCGGTGGCTGCGCATAACATATTACGCTTGGTCGCCCCGATGGTTTTGCGGCGGGCCATCGATCAACTGCGCGAGGGGATTTCAACATCGGCCATCTGGTCCTATGCCGGACTGATCATCGGGCTGGCCCTCGCCGCGGGAGTATTCCTCTTTTTGATGCGGCGGACGGTGATCTGGGCCTCCCGCAAAATGGAGTTTGATCTCCGGGGCAACCTTTTTGCTCATTTGCTCACCCTTTCTCCATCGTACTTTGACCGGACCCGGACCGGTGAGATCCTCTCCCGCGCCTCAACCGATATCGAGGCGGTGCGGATGATGCTCGGCCCGGGAATCATGTATTCAGCCAATGCCCTGATTATTGGCTGCGGAGCCGTCCCGTTTATGTTCTATCTCGATTGGCAACTGGCGTTGTATACGCTGATTCCCCTGCCCATCCTTTCGCTAGCGGTCAACCGACTTGGGGCGATCGTGCACCGGCGGTTTATGGCGATCCAGAAACACTACGCCGTAATCTCGGCGCATACGCAGGAAAGTCTGGCCGGGATCCGGGTAGTCAAGTCCGGGTCGCACGAACACGTGCGCCATGACGAATTTATCCGGCTCAATGATGAATACTTTGCCCTAAACATGAAACTGATCAGAACCCACGGGCTTTTTCATCCGTTGTTGTATTTCCTGGCCGGCGGCACCATAGTAATCGTGTTGTATTTCGGCGGCAGTTCGGTGATCGACGGTCGGATTACGCTGGGATCGTTTGTGGCCTACACCCTGTACCTGGCGATGTTGATCTGGCCGATGATCGCGTTGGGGTGGGTGGTCTCGATGTACCAGCGGGGGACGGCATCGTTGAAACGCATCGACGAAATTCTGGCCGCGCGCTCGGATGTTGCCGACAGCCACGTTAAACAACCACGCGGAGAGTTTACCGGCGAAATCGAGTTCAAAAACCTCACCTTCGCCTACCCGGGAACTGAAAGGGCGGTCTTGAACGACCTTTCACTTCGTATCCCCACCGGACAGACCCTCGCTCTCCTCGGCGCCACCGGCAGCGGCAAGACCACGTTGCTGCGGGTCCTGACTCGGGCCTATCCGGCCCCGGACGGGTCGGTTTTCATTGATGGCGAGGATATCAATAGTGTTCCCCTGATGCGGTTGTGCGAATTATTCGGCGTGGCCGCCCAGGAACCGTTTTTGTTTTCCAGTACAATCTCGGAGAATATCGGCTTTGGGCTGGAACAGCTCCCGGAGAAAAGCAAACTTGCGGCTCTGGCGGACACCGCCGGCATTCTGGCCGAGATCGAGGATTTACCATACCAGTGGGACACGATCATCGGGGAACGCGGGATTACGCTTTCCGGCGGCCAGAAACAGCGGGTCTCGCTGGCCCGCGCGCTGGCGGTCGACCCGTTGATCCTTATCCTGGATGATGCATTTTCATCAGTGGACACAAATACTGAAGAGCATATCCTCAATCACCTCGATGAACATCTCGCCGGCCGCACGGTGCTCTTGGTCAGTCACCGCGTTTCCACGGCGCGGCGCGCCGACCGGATTGCCGTGATGGAAAACGGCAAAATCGCCGAGGCGGGCACCCACGATGAACTCCTCGCCAAAGGTGGTTTGTATGCCACATTGGTTGAAAAACAGGCACTGCGCGAACAACTGGAGGCGATCTAAACGAATCGCCTGGTGAATATTTCCGATGGCTGAATACCTGCATGAAGATGAGGCGTTGGGCAAGGCGTACGATCATCGCCTGATGAAACGGTTGTTGAAGTACCTGCGCCCCTATCGCCGACACGTCGCCGCGGCGATAGCCGTATTGCTGTTGTCATCAGGATTGCAGCTCCTCGGTCCGTATCTGGTCAAACTCGCTATTGATGGACCGATTGCCGCCGGTGATCATGCCGGCCTGGCGCGGTATGCTTTCATGTATCTCGGGCTGCTGGCGTTGTTGTTCTTTACGCGTTATGCCCAGGCGATCCTCACCCAGTGGGTAGGCCAGAAAACGATTTATGACCTGCGGCTCCAGCTACATCGTCACTTGCTGGGCCGCGATCTGCAATTTTTCGATAAGAACCCCGTTGGCCGCTTGCTGACCCGGGTGACCTCCGATGTCAATGTGCTCGACCAGTTGTTTTCGTCCGGGGTGATCGTCGCCATCGGGGATTTGTTCATGGTCGTAGGTATCGTGGCGGCAATGTTGTATATCGACGTTAAACTGGCGCTGGTATCATTCGCGGCAATCCCGCTTTTAATCTGGGCTTCGACGGTTTTCCGGCATCGGGCGCGCACCGCTTACCGGGATGTGCGGGCCAAAATCGCCAAGCTCAACGCCTTTTTACAGGAGCATATCACCGGCATGTCGGTGGTGCAGAACTTCGGCCGGGAAAAAACGGTATTCGACCGCCATCAGACAATCAACGCTGACTTGCAGCAGGCGAATTTCCGCACCATTCTGTATTATGCAGTGTTTTTTCCCACGGTGGAGATAATCGGCGCGGTTTCGCTGGCGCTCATCATCGGCTATGGCGGCGGCCAGGTGATGGCCGGCGCCCTGACTTTCGGCATCCTGGTCGCTTTCATCCAGTATGCCGAGATGTTTTACGGCCCGATCCGCGACCTTTCGGAAAAATACAATATCCTGCAGGGCGCAATGGCCTCATCCGAACGCATATTCAAGCTACTTGATACGAAAACAAACATCGCGCGCCCGGAACATCCGCCGGGAGTCGAGACCTTTGCCGGCAAAGTCGTTTTCGATCATGTATGGTTTGCCTATAATGGTGAGGACTGGGTGCTGAAGGACCTCTCGCTATCGATTAATGCCGGTGAGAAAGTCGCCTTGGTCGGCGCTACGGGGGCGGGGAAAACGTCAATTGCCTCGTTGATCAACCGGTTTTACGAATTCCAGCAAGGTTCGATCTCCCTTGATGGGATCGATATTCGCCACTGGGACCCCGAGGACTTGCGGCGGAAAATCGGCCTGGTCCTGCAGGATGTTTTCCTTTTTTCCGGGACGATTGCCGAAAATATCCGGTTGGCCAATCCCCGAATTACCGATGAGGCGGTCCATGCCGCCGCACGCGAGGTCGGGGCGCACACCTTCATCGAGCGGCTGCCCGACGGGTACAACCATATAATCGGCGAGCGGGGCACCGGGCTTTCTTTCGGCGAAAAACAACTGCTGGCTTTCGCCCGGACGCTGGCTTTCGATCCCCCGCTGTTGATTCTGGATGAGGCCACCTCCTCGGTGGATACCGGCGTCGAACTGTTGATCCAGCGCGCACTGGCGCGGCTTTTGACCGGACGGACCGCTATTGTCATCGCCCACCGGCTGTCCACGATCCGCGCCGTCGACCGGATTATTGTGCTGCATAAAGGCCGTGTCCGCGAGGTCGGCACGCATGAGGAACTGCTGCGCCAAAAAGGGATTTACTATCGGCTATATTTGTTGCAGTATAAGGACCAGGAAATCGGGACGAGGGAGTTAAGCCGATGAAAAAAATCAGTGTGCCGGTGATCCTCGGAGTTATAATCGTAGCCGCCGGGCTGCTGGCCATGCCTTTCATTCTGTCCAGTGAGATTTTTACCGGCGATCACCCCGCCAAGCGGGTTACAGAGACCGACCGGGAAATTGTTGTTTTCGTCGAATCCTCCCTCGAACCACAAAGTTATACCAGTTTGGCGGTGGCGCTTAAGGAAATGACTGCCACCATCCCCGTCGGCTCGGCCATCGCCACCACCCCGGTCCACGGGGGGAGCGTGATCATCGCCCGCGATAACGAGTACTGGCGGACCATCCCGCCAGGAGTCGTGTTTTTCCTCGATGAGGGAGAGGCCGAGGTCTTTTTGGATCGTGCCGAATTCGGTTTGTATTTGAAAAAGAACCCCGAACTCGAACGCGCGGGGGCGCAAGCGCTCCGGTTTGATGAATTTTTCCGCGCCCTGTTGAATGACGAACCGCTCTGATCGATTCTTCATGTCTGCTGAATTTCAGGAATTTCTGGCGGTTGCCGAAAAAACCGCCCGCTCCGCGGGTCGGATGCTGGCCGACGGCCGACCCGATGAACTACACATTGAATACAAGGGCGCGATCAACCTAGTCACCGAAATGGATAAAAAATGTGAGGTTTATATCGTCGATCAACTTTCCACGGCGTTCCCCGATCACGCGATCATCGCCGAGGAGGGTTCGGCAGTCGAGGCCACCTCGGAATTCCGCTGGTATATCGACCCATTGGACGGCACCACCAATTACACACATGGCCTGCCGATTTATTGCGTCTCGATAGCTCTCGAACAGGCCGGCGAGTTAGTCTGCGGAGTGATTTATGATCCCTGTCAGGAGGAAATGTTCACCGCGACCAAAGGCGGGGGAACGTTTCTCAACGGCAAGCAGATGCGTGTTTCGCAGGAAAACGAGTTACTTAAATCCCTCCTGGTCACCGGCTTCCCATATGACATCCGGGAAACATCTGAAGATAACCTCAACAATTTCGCGACCTTCGCTAAACGCGCCCGCGCCGTCCGGCGCCTGGGCTCGGCGGCACTGGATTGTTGTTGGACTGCCTGCGGTCGTTTCGACGGTTTTTGGGAATTGAAGCTGTCCCCATGGGACCTCGCCGCGGGGGTCCTGATGGTCCGCGAAGCAGGCGGCACGGTCACCGATCTCGACGGCCAACCCTTCAATCTCCACTCCGGCCGCATCCTGGCCACGAACGGTCGGATTCATGGGCAGATGCGGGATGTGCTGGCGGAGAGCGATAGCGGTAATTAGGCAAGTATAATATATCAATAAGTTGTAAAAATATGATTGATCTTGCAAGACCACCTGCGTAGTATTTATTGAGGTGCTAAGATGCTGAACACTTGTATCGCAACGGACTCGGAAAGATCATGTTATCGGAGGGGGAATAACCATGGGAACTAAGCGGTTTTCACGGAAACAGAATTTTAATAAAACCAATATTAAAAATACGCCGGAGGATAAGCCAATCGTATACGAACTCCTTGACAATTCCGGCAAGAACATATACACCGGGATATCAAAGCGCGGGCAGGGAGCGGAAAGGCTCGCGGATCATCTGTCGGGTGGTACCCACCCAATTCCAGGAGCCCAGACATTCAGAACTAAACAAAAGCGTAGTATTGCCGATGCCAGGGCGGAAGAAAGGAAAAAAATTAAAGACGAGGACCCAAAGCATAACAAAAGAGCATGATCTAGTTTTGTTGCGAGGGTATTTTTCTTGACGACATGTCGAATGTTGTAGGCACATTTGGTTTTGAAATACCGTCTTACTGTCAGAAATGTGGCGCAGCATTTCCTTGGACAGATAATAAACGTCGAGCGGCATTGGAATTGATACAGGAATTAGATGAATTAAGTGACTCTGAACGGGCAAATTTAAAAAGTAGCATTGATGATATTTTAAATGAGACACCAAAAACACTTCTTGCGGTAACTAGATTCAAGAAGGCGATTTCGAAATTAGGTAAAGACATGGGCAATGCTCTATATAAAGTATTAGTGGATGTTGCAAGTGAAACCGTGAAGAAAATAATTGAAGCGAAGTGATAATATCTTATGGGCGCCAGATGTCCACATCTGCCCCCAAATCGAGCAAGGGGCCGGTCTGCGACCGGCCCCTGCCGCGTGTTCTTATTTTATCGATGTCCTCGTGATCGCGGACAATCGATTTCATCAAGGACTGTTTACAGCTTAACCAACTCCACCCGGCGGTTGTTTTGCCGCCCCTCCGGGGTACCGTTGGAATCGCAGGGATTGCTTTCGCCGAAACCCTTGGTCTGTAAACGTGCTTCGTCGATTTTGTACGTGGCGACGATGTAGACCTTGACCGCCGCCGCGCGTTTACCGCTCAGGGTCAGGTTGTATTCGTCTTCCCCCTGGCTGTCGGTGTGGCCCTCGATCATCAATTTTAAATCCGCATGCTCCTGCAGCATCTGGCCGATTTGTTTGAGCGTGGGGGTCGATTCCGGACGGATGACATCACTGCCCGAATCAAAATAAATTCCCCGGGTAGCAACCCGACCGTTGGCGGTCAGTTGGTCGTAGAGGATAATCTTGCCGCCCTCGGCCACGCGGATATGATCGATCAACACCCCAACCTGGCTGAAATTATACAGGTAAAAATGGATGCGGTCGGCATGGATGAAATCGGCGTTAGGCACATTGGCCACCCGCGTGTCGTTGAGATACACTTTCAGATACTTCTTGTATCCCATTAACCGGACATGAACGATGTCTTCCCACGGTTTATTGCCGATATCCAGCATAGCTTCGCCGCCCCCGGAGCCGCGAATTCCGCCCTCACCGTGTCCGATCTGTACATATGAATGAGAACCGAAACCACTCCGGTCCGCCGTCGGGCCGTAAATTTTCAGCACTCCGCTGGGCAAGTACAAATCAAACTCCAGAGTAAACCGGTCCGGCAAGACCTGGGGCAGCGGAACATCAAAATTCGCTCCCGAACTCATGCGCAAAAAGCGCCGCCCCTGCCACTCAGCGACTTCCATATTGCCGTCTTCGAATTCCAGCCGTTCAGGGAAATCACCGACCGGTGATTTTTCGAAATCCTCGTAATACAGCACCTTGTCGCCGGGGAGAAAATCATAGTTGATCCAGGCGCCCTCGCCGGGTTTTTGCTTGGCTATTTCGCCGGCCGTGGCCGGTTCGCCGGGTGCGGTGGATTCGGTTGCAGTCGTTGTTTCTTCCTTGGATTTTTTCTCCTCCTCGGGTTTGCCCTCCAACGTCTCGTCGATTTTTTCGTCGACTTTGTCGTCGACCTTTTTCTCGACTTTCTTTTTGACCTTGTCTTTGAGTTTGCCGAACTGGGCATCGGCCGGACCCGGCAGACCCAGCAAACCGACCAGCAACAATCCCGAGATTACCGTACGCCAAAATGCAGACATGATACCTCCCGTGTTGGTGGGCCTCAGGCACCACCGTTTCTGTCCTGTTCCTTAGCTAATGTAGGCGCGGCGGCAAGGGGTGTCAAGCGCGCCAAATCGCCTCGCCAACAGGTATTTCTTCCAAACCCATTTTTCGATGGCTCGGCCATTAGGACTGCACTACATTATGCAATAGTGTAAGATCTCCACGTGGAGGAAAATATGACCCGCGCCGACGCTTGGGAAATCCTGAACGAATACACCAAAAACCCAAATTTGATCAAACACGCCTTGGCCGTTGAGGCCGCGATGCGCGCTTATGCCGAGAAATTCGGTGAGGATGTCGAGACCTGGGGTCTGGTTGGGTTGTTGCATGATTTCGATTATGAGAAATATCCCACCGCCGAGGACCACCCGTATCGTGGCGCGGAGATCCTGCGCGAGAAAGGGCTGGATGAGGGGCTGATTAAGGCGATGATGTCGCACGCCGAATATACCGGGGTGCCGCGCGATACCAAAATGGCGAAGACGCTGTTTGCCGTCGATGAACTCACCGGTTTTATCACTGCCGTGGCGCTGGTGCGGCCGGACAAAAAAATCGCCACGGTTAAACCCAAGTCGGTAAAAAAGAAATTCAAGGCCAAGGCCTTCGCCGCGCAGGTTTCGCGCGAGGATATGACCAAAGGCGCCGAAGAGTTAGGTGTGGAATTGTCCGAGCATATCGGCTTTATTATTGAGGCGATGACTAAGATCGCCGGCGAATTGGGATTGTAGCGAAAAGTTTATTTTATGACTACCCCGGAAACAGAAGGACGTTCGCGGACCCTGACCGTGGGCCACGACGGTGCGAGGAAACGGGTCGATGCGTATGTTGCCCAACAGATTACGGAATGTTCGCGCTCGCAGATCGCCCGGCTGATTAAAGACGGTCACCTGACTGTCGATGGCCAAACAGTCAAAGTCAACCGCAAACTCCGGCCAGGCGAAACTATCGAAATCAGCATCCCGCCGCCATCGCAAACAGGGATGGAACCCGAAAACATTCCACTGGATATCGTATTTGAGGACAACGACTTAATAGTTATCAACAAGCCGGCCGGGATGGTTACCCACCCAGGGACGGGCAATCGAACAGGTACGCTGGTCAACGCGCTATTGTATCATTGCAAGACACTCTCCCCAACGGGGGCACCCGAACGGGCGGGTATCGTCCACCGACTGGACAAGGGTACCAGCGGACTTATGGTAGTCGCCAAAAACGAGATTGCGCACCGTCTATTGGCCAACCAATTGCAGGACAAGACATTATTCCGCGAATATCTGGCGTTTTGCTGGGGGCATTTGAAAGAGCCGGAAGGAAGCTGGGACCTGCCGATCGGACGGTCGGTTTCCAACCCTACGCGGATGCGGATCGACCACGGCGCCGGGCGCGAGGCGTTGACCGAATACAAACTCCTTGAACGATATGAGCTTTGCGATAAGCTCCAACTACGGCTCAAGACCGGCCGCACCCATCAAATCCGCGTCCACCTCGCCCACCACAACCACCCGATCTTTGGTGATCCCGAATACGCCGGCCGCGAACAGCGGGTCAGGGGAATCGCCCCCGAACTGCGACAAACCGCACAGAAGCTGTTGAAACTCATCGACCGCCCGGCGCTCCACGCCGCACGTCTGGGCTTTGTCCATCCCACCAGCGGCAAACCCCGCGAATTCTCCGCCGCCGCCCCTGAGGACATGCAGCAACTGGAAAAGGCCCTGGCCGCATTGAGGAATGACCGCAAAAAGCCGCCGCACTCATTTCCTTCTGATATCGCGTACAATTATTACCGCGAATAAAACGCCTTTCGATGAGCCGCCGGGGCCCCCATCGCGGCTCATGCGGAGATCCCATGGAGGGAAGTTTTGCGGTTTGGCAAAAAGGTAATTACTGTCAGGACATAGTGGTAGCTCTGGACAAAATCCACTTGACTTTAGCTTATAAAATCAATAGTTAGGCCCTTTCATAGCCCGGAAATGGTGGGCGTAGGCCGTCGGTTGCCGTCGGGAGCATGTCTGGTGTCTGAGTTTACAGCCGTTGCGATTTTCCTGCTTGTCGGCACGGGAATTGTGCTGTTTACGTTCCTGTTGGCCAAGATTATTCGACCTTCCGCTCCCGATCCCGTCAAACTCGAAACCTATGAATGCGGCGAAACACCGTATGGAACCGCCGAACTGCAATATAATGTCCGGTTTTATATTTATGCGCTGTTGTTCGTGATCTTCGATGTCGAGGCAATCTTCTTGTTTCCCTGGGCGTTGGTCTATCGTTCGCTGGGATTATTTGCCTTCATCGAAATGTTAATTTTTATCGCAATTTTGGTTTTCGGCCTCTTCTACGCCTGGCGCAAGGGCGTACTCAAGTGGTTCTAATATAAGTAGTTAAAGGCAACAAACCACGATGTTTGAACTCAGGGGACTCATCGACGCGATCTGGGGCTTCATTGCCGGGTTGCTGGCTGGTCTCGGGTTGCCGCCGTGGGCCATTGAGTTGATCGGGTATACCGTGCTGGCCGTGGTGATGTTCGGCGTGGTCGCGGTCATCGTACTTTTCCTGGTCTGGTGGGAGCGGAAAATCTCTGCCAAAATGCAGGACCGGCTGGGGCCGATGCGTGTGGGCTGGCACGGTGTCATTCAGACGGTTGTCGATGCCATCAAACTGCTGCAAAAAGAGGACATCGTCCCCAAAGCCGCCGATTTCCCCATTCATTTCTGGGCACCGGTGATCACTTTTGTCGCGGCGTTTATGGTATATGTCACCATCCCGTTCGGCGAGGGGCTTATTGTCTCCGATCTGAGTGTGGGGGTCTTGTATATTATCGCGATTACCACCTTCACGGTCATCGGTTTGCTAATGGCTGGCTGGGGTTCAAATAACAAATATTCGCTTTTGGGGGGGTTCCGTTCGGCGGCGCAGGTCATCTCCTATGAAGTGCCGCTCTCGCTGGCGCTTTTGGGGGTAATCATGATCGCCCAAACCTTGTCTTTGGGTGCGATCGTGGCGCAGCAGGACAATTTCTTTAAATGGTATGTGTGGCGGCAACCGCTGGGCTTTGCCATTTTCTGGATTGCCGCCACCGCCGAATGTAACCGGACCCCGTTCGATTTGCCGGAGGCCGACTCCGAACTGGTGGCGGGGTATGTAACCGAATACTCGGGGATGAAATTCGCGATGTTCTTTTTGGCCGAGTTCGTCAACATGTTCACCGCCTCGGCCGTCGCGGTTACCTTGTTTTTCGGCGGCTGGATGTCGCCGTTCGGGCCGGATTTCGGGCCTTCATGGATGTGGTTTATGGGCAAAACATTGTTCTTTGTTTTTGTCCTGATGTGGTTCCGCTGGACCTACCCGCGTTTACGGGTCGACCAGCTAATGGGCTTTGCCTGGAAAGTACTGTTGCCGTTGGCGTTTCTCAACATTCTGCTGACCGGGTTGGGCATTCTGATTTTTGATTGAGTGAAACGTGAATTGTAGCCGGATATTAAAATGACTGAAGCGTCTTTGACCACTCTGACCTTTTATATCCTCTCGTTTTGTATCATTGCCGGGGGTATTTTCACGGTCAGTTCGCGGAACCTGTTTCATTCCGCGGTGTTTTTAGTGCTGACGCTTTTTTCGGTGGCCGGCATCTTTGTGATGCTCGACGCCTACCTGTTGGCGGCGATCCAGGTTTTAATTTATGTCGGCGCGGTGGCGATGCTGTTGATTTTCGGGGTGATGCTCACCACGCAGTTGGCTAACGCCCGGCTGCGCCATGTCAACGAGCAGGTCTGGCCGGCGCTGGCCGTCTGCGGGTTTTTCCTGGCCTTTCTGGTTTACGGGTTGTGGGACACGCCGTTTAAGGTGGTCAACACCGCCGCCCCGGCCAGCACCTCCCATGCGTTGGGAACATTGCTGATGACCAAGTATGTATTACCGTTCGAGGTCGTCTCGCTGCTGCTTTTGGCGGCGTTGGTCGGCGCGGTGGTAATCGCCAAAAAGGATTGATTGTGGCAGAACAGGTGACAATCGGGCTGAACCATTATCTGATGCTCTCGGGTGTGTTGTTTACCGTCGGGATTTTCGGCGTGCTGACCCGGCGCAACGCGATTGCCGTGTTGATGTCTACCGAGTTGATGTTTAACGCGGCGAATATCACGCTGGTCGCCTTTTCGCGGTTTGTTACGCCGGTGGCGCTGACCGGCCAGATTGTCGCGATGTTCACTATTATCGTCGCGGCGGCCGAGGTCACCGTGGCGCTGGCCATTGTGTTGTTGATTTACCGGAGTTTCAAGGGGATCAACGTGGATCGAATCAATTTCATGAAGTGGTAGAAACGAACTAATCGATGATGTTACAAAATAGCTGGATCATACCCGCGCTGCCGCTTCTGGCTTTTGTGCTGATTGTCTTTTTCACGCACCGCAGCCGCGCATTGTCCGCGGCGCTTTCAATCGGCGCCGTTCTCCTTGGGTTCATTTACTCGGTGCTGATTCTGTTTAACGTCCTGCATAACCACGGGCCGCATGAATTTTATTTCAAGTGGTTGGATTTCGGCAGTTGGAACCTGCAAATCGGATTGCTGATCGACCCGCTGACCGCGGTCATGCTGCTGGTGGTCACGATCGTTTCCTCGTGTGTACAGATTTACTCGTGGGGTTACATGCACGGTGACCCGCGCTTTTCCCGGTATTTTGCCTTTATTTCGCTGTTTACATTCTCGATGCTGGGCTTGGTCCTGTCCAACAACTTCGCGATGATTTTCATTTTCTGGGAGTTGGTGGGCTTGACGTCATACCTGCTGATCGGGTTCTGGTTTGAAAAGAAATCGGCCGCCGACGCGGGTAAGAAGGCCTTTATCACCACGCGCGCCGGCGACCTCGGCTTCATCGTCGGGATCCTGATCACGCTATACGCCTGCGGGACGCTGAACTTCGGCGAGGTCTTCACCAAGATCGAAACCGGCGTATTTGCCGGCGGACTTCTGACCGCCGCCGGGATTTTCCTGTTCTGCGGCGCGGTCGGCAAATCGGCGCAGTTCCCGCTCCATGTCTGGTTGCCCGATGCGATGGAAGGCCCCACTCCGGTTTCGGCATTGATTCATGCCGCGACAATGGTCGCCGCCGGTGTCTATCTCGTCGCGCGGATTTTAACGGTCTACGTGGCCTCGGAAACCGCCGGCATGGTGGTGGCAATTATTGGGATTACCACCTCGTTTATGGCCGCCTCGATCGGACTGGTGCAAAACGATATCAAACGTGTGCTGGCCTACTCCACGGTCAGCCAGCTTGGCTATATGATTATGGTGCTCGGGTTGGGGGCGTACACTGCCGGCACTTTTCATCTGATGACCCATGCGTTTTTCAAGGCGCTGTTGTTCCTCGCCGCCGGTTCGGTCATCCATGCGGTGCACACCAACGATATGCAGGAGATGGGCGGACTGGGCAAGAAAATGAAGATCACCGCCGTGACTATGTTTATCGCCTCGTTCTCCATCGCCGGGATCTTTCCCCTGTCGGGTTTCTGGTCCAAGGATGAGATCGTGGCCTCGACTTTAGGCCATCCGATCTTTATGGTCTTGACCCTTATGGTCGCGTTTATGACCGCGTTTTATATGTTCCGGCTGTGTTTCCTGACTTTCACCGGCAAACCGCGCGACCAGGAAAAATTCGACCACGCGCACGAATCGCCCAAATCGATGACCTACCCCTTGATGTTCCTGGCGTTTCTCTCGGTTTTCGCCGGCTGGGTCGGCATTCCCTGGCTGGAGCACGGGTTTTCGTCGTTTGTGTATCTCGGGCAACCGCACCATGCGGCGTTTCATTTTGATCTGGCCGGTATCTCGCTGTTGGTCGGGCTTTCCGGGATCGGGCTGGCGTACCTGATGTATTATAAAAAGACGATTTCACCGGACAAGGTCGCCGAGCGGTTCAAACCGCTGTATACATTGTTGTATAACAAGTATTATTTCGATGAGATCTACGACGCCATCTTTGTCCAGCCGCTGTACGCGATCTGCGATTTCTGGTTCTGGTTCGACCAGCATATCGTCGATGGCGCGGTCAACGGCGCGGCGACGCTGACCTTGTGGTGGAGCGCCGCCAAGAACTGGTTTGACGTGCACATCGTCGATGGCGCGGTCAACGGCCTGGGTTACACAATTCGCAGCACCGGCGGGATCCTACGTTTGGTGCAGACCGGCCGGTTGCAAAACTATGCCCTGATCATTTTCGCCGGAGTCATTTTAATCTGGTTTTTGCGATAGGAAAATCCCGATAGCGCGGATAAAAAACGGAGCACAAAATGAGCGGTTTACTTTCCTGGATGATATTTATTCCCCTGATCGGCGGGGTCGTCATCCTGTTTTTCAAGCAGGAGCAGAAATCGGCGATTCGGGCCGTGGCGACGGTGACGTCAGTCATCCCGCTGATTCTCTCCTTCATCATGCTATGGCAGTACGATCCATCCACTCCGGCGATGCAGTTTGTCGAACGGGCGAGTTGGATCCCGGCGTTGAATGTGTTTTATCATCTGGGCGCCGACGGTATTTCCGTGCCGATGTTGTTTTTGACCGCGCTATTATCAATGATTTCGATTGTCGCCTCGTTCGGCATTGAAAAACGGGTCAAGGAATATTTCGCGTTTTTCCTGCTTTTGGAAACCGGCATGATGGGCGTGTTCGCCACGCTGGATTTCTTTTTGTTTTATGTGTTCTGGGAAATCATGCTGGTGCCGATGTATTTCCTGATCGGGGTCTGGGGCGGGCCGCGCAAGGAATACGCGGCGATCAAGTTTTTCCTCTACACGTTGTTCGGCTCGATTTTTATGCTGGTCGGCATCCTGCTCCTGTATTTCAACACCGAGCCGCACACCCTGTCGTTTTTAGAATTGATCGAGCACGGCCCGGCGTTCAGCCACAACCTGCAGATTTTAGTGTTCGTGTTCTTCTTCATCGCCTTTGCGATCAAGATTCCGGCCTGGCCGTTCCATACGTGGCTTCCCGACGCGCACGTGGAGGCGCCGACCGCGGTATCGGTCATCCTGGCCGGTGTGCTGCTGAAAATGGGGACCTACGGTCTGTTGCGGATATCGCTCCCGATGCTGCCGTACGGCACGAACTACTTCGTCTGGCCGATGGCAATTATCGGGGTGATCGGGATTATTTACGGCGCGCTGGTTTGTATGGCGCAGAAAGATTTGAAAAAGCTGGTCGCGTATTCCTCGGTTTCGCACATGGGGTTTTGCCTTTTGGGCATCGCGGCGGTGACCTCGGTGGCCGGGCTTCAGGGTTGCATGTTCCAGATGTTCGCCCACGGTTTGATCACCGGCGCCCTCTTTTTATTGGTTGGCATGATTTACGACCGCGCCCACACGCGCGAGATCGCCGCGTTCGGCGGGCTGTGGCATAAGCTCCCGGTCTACTCCGGCGTGATGATGCTGTTTGTGATGGGCTCGCTCGGGTTGCCGGGCTTGGCCGGATTCGTCTCGGAGTTCATGGTTTTCATCGGCTCGTTCCCGACTTTCACCTGGCTGACCGGTCTGGCGGTCTTCGGCGTGTTGCTGACCGCCGCATATTTCCTGCGCATGGTGCAAAAAATGTTCCTCGGTGAGTTCAACCCCAGGTGGGAGGGCCTCTCCGATATGAATTTCCGGGAAATCTTCACTATCGTCCCGTTGGCCATTCTGATGATTGCGATCGGTTTTTATCCGAAAATCCTGTCGATGTGGATGCAGCCGACGCTGGAAAACCTGGTGCGGTTAATCGCGCGGTAAATTGATGGTTATATGATGGATATTTCGCTTGCGGAAATTTACGGCGACTTGAGTTTGATTATCCCCGAAGTCGTCCTGTTTGTCTTCGCCTGCGTGGTCTTCACGCTGGGGGCGATCGGCAAACGTTCGGTGGGATCGATGGCGGCGTTGTCGTTTTTCGCGCTGGTGGTCACGACCGTCTTGTTGGTCCTCAACGGCAAGGGCCAGGCGTTCGGCGTGATGTTTTTGGCCGATGATTTCGCGCTGGTCTTTAAGCTGATCGTTCTGGTTGCCGCAATGTTCACCGTCTCGTCATCGATCGGTACGGTCAACAAATTCCCCGCGCACCGGGGCGAATACTTCGGTATCGTCCTGCTCTCGGTGGTGGGCATGATGTTTATGATCTCCGCCGGTGAGTTGCTTTCAATGTATGTCGCGCTCGAGCTGGCCACGGTATCGTTGTTTGTCCTGGCCGCCTACGATAAATTCAACACCAAATCGGCCGAGGCCGGTTTGAAATACGTCATCCTCGGCGCGATTTCTTCGGCCGTGCTGATATACGGCATCGCCCTGCTTTACGGGCTGACCGGATCGACCGAGTATGGCGAGATCAAGGACGGCCTGCTGCAATTGCGTTTCGCTGCCGGTGAGTTCCCGCGCGGGTTTTTCGTCGCCGTCGTGTTGTTGATCGCCGGATTTGGCTTCAAGCTTTCGCTGGTGCCGTTTCACATGTGGGCGCCCGATGTCTATGAAGGCGCGCCGACCCCGATCACCGCGTATCTGTCCACGGCCTCCAAAGCCGCCGGGCTGGCGGTGTTCCTGCGGGTCTTCTTCGGCGGCTTGATCATCGCGCAGACCGAATGGCTGATGATTATCGCTGCGCTGGCCGCGCTGGCGATGATTGTCGGCAACATCACTGCGGTGGTGCAGAAAAACATCAAACGCATGCTGGCCTTTTCCTCGATCGCGCATATCGGGTATATCCTCGTGGCGGTGGTGGCGACCAACGCCACCGGCGTGGCGGCGATGACTTTTTACATGATCGCGTACTTATTCGCCAACATGGGCGCTTTCATTTGCGTGATTGTTTTCTCACAGAAAACCGGCTCGGATTTGATCATGGACTATGCCGGGCTATCCAGACGCTCGCCGATGCTGGCGGCGTTTCTCACGATCTTCCTGCTGTCGTTGACCGGCATCCCGCCGCTGGCCGGCTTTGTCGGCAAGTATTATGTTTTCCTGGCCGCGATTGAACAGGGTTATCTCTGGCTGGTCATCATCGCGCTGCTGACCTCGGTCATCGCGTTATACTACTACGCCCACGTCATGTGGCGCATGTATTTCGCCAATGAGGGCGACTACCCCACCGACCCGGTGCCGTTTCCGGTACTCCCCAAGATCGTCTTATCGGTCGCCATCCTGGCGATTTTCGTCATCGGCTGCTACCCCGGCCCGTTTATCGATTTCGCCCGCACGGCGGCGCAGAGTTTTTTGCCGTAAGTGCATATCTATATCGGTAGTATTACCCTGTTTGACCTTTACCGGTATTCTATTAATGTTAACTTGCACTTCAATTTATTATGCCATCTGAAAGGGATTTTGTCATCATGTTGCAACCGCCCGACGACTATGCCGGGTGCTATCTTAAGGGATTTAGCGAACGCTACAATGTCATTCTCGTAATATTTATCACTATCCACAAAAGCAGAATACTCCCTCTGGGGAATTAGAAAATTCGAAGCAAATCGATTCGCTTGTTTTTCTTCGGCTAGTCGGTCTGCATCTTCGGGTGCTAATCCTTTCTCGTCAATAAACGATTTCTTCTTTCCATGATATAGAATATGGGCTGCTTCATGAAAAAAGGTAAACCAAAGATGGTCGTCCGTTTTATGACGCAGGCTAAGCATAATCAAAGGCTTATCAGCTAGCCATCTTGCTGCCCCACTCAAACGAGTTTTGGGGAGTTCGGAGAGAAAAACTAGGGCAACGCCGGCGGCTTTGCACAGTTCAATCATTTGTGGACCATAAATATCCGGTTCTTCAGTTGTCAATAACCGAATCTTTGCCAACGCAGAACGGAATTTTGTTTTGCTGAAGCGATTTGTTTCAATCTTTTCAGAATATAGTTCCCCTAATCTTAGCCATGCTGCAACGGCCTTGGGAGCGCTTTTAAATGAAGGAGAGCAACGGTACGCAACAGACATTTGATTGAATCGTTCATCAAGGGCCTCAATTGATCCCACACCGAAGAAGGCAAGGATTTTTTCTAGAGTATCGACTTTGCTAGTAGGTGTTTCTATTGCTTTTCTTTTAACAAGCTCCTTGACATGAAATCTCGATACCCATTTTAACCGGCGTTCCAGCACTTCTCGCGCAGCTAGTTTTGCCAAGTGCAAACGATAAAGGGCTTCAAGATTATTCCACAATGCAGCAGATATGCCAAGCACCCTTTCAAATTTGATCGCCGTTTCTGGGGTAACTGGCTCTTTCTGATTAATGATAAGGCTAATAGTTTTATCAGATAAACCACATCGTCGTGCAAACTCTGCTTTCTTAATACGGCGTGCTAGCAAAGTCTCCTCCAAGATTTCCCCAGGGTGAATAGCATAATCTGGCGAAAATCGGTTGTCTGCATGTGTAATCATCAGTGATAATCCTTTACTCCTAGTATTTCAATAGTCGTGATGCATCTCAAGCTTGTATCTTTCGATTTCTCGGCTATCTGACTTTGACATGGCCTGAATACTAGCCGTTTCGGATGGACTAAATCTACCGCATATTGATTTTTCCTTTTTCCCGAAAGCTGATGGCGGCGAGTAGGTGGTTTATGTGATACGTCGGCCAAAGTCGGGGCTGCATCAAGCACTACCATTCGTCTCATGACTAAGCGGGCGATTAGGGGCCCGTACTTTTTAATCAGTGCCTTTTCGGAATTGATTAGCTTCTCCAATCCCCTGTTCTTGAATGTAATTATCACCCCACAGCCCAATCTAATAACATTTACGTACTTGGTAAAGGATTTTTTAACAATATTTTTACTTTTTCCCAAAAACATCTGGAACCTCCTCACTGTAAACCGCTTAGCTCGCTGTGGCAACAAAAATAATAGATGGCCGGGTGCCCCACCCGCCGCGGCGGGCAGTGGAATCGTTGAATATGGCAGCATGTCGGGCACGCGGCTGCCTCGACCAGCCATGCGGCAGATGTGGACAACTTGCTGGCCACAAAACCCACAAATTCGTATAAAAGCTGGTGCACGAGGACGTACACCAGCCACAAACCACGTTGCCGCTTTTGTCGAAACCACATTCGCCGCTGTAGGCGGCGAATTCAGGGGTTTCGACCTACACCCTCACTACTCACGAGTTGTTGGCGCACGTCGTAGATCCCGCCATTAGCGGGGAGACGTACGCCAACCACGGGCCGGGGTAGATGTGGACAGCTCGCCGCTCACAAAAACACCGCTGCCCGTCCACCCGAGGGCTTCCGGATGAGTGGACAAAAGTCTTCATAACGTGTATCTTCCGGCGACACAAGGATAGGAATCATGCCGGATGATGGCCGCCGATATGCGCAGTTGGGATGGACTTACGAAAAGTTCAATCCGCTGCGGAAAGAGGAAATGGCCTGGCATCGTCAGATGGCGCGCTCGTTCGGCGGCCCGATTCTGGAACTGGCCTGCGGGTCCGGCCGACTATGCACCTCGCTGGCGATGGCGGGTTTTAAGATCGACGGCATCGATCGCTCGCCCGCCATGCTGACCCGAGCGCAGATGCGGATCGGCGCCCATACCGATGAAACACGAAATCGCATCCGACTGTTTCGGGCGGATGTCAGCCGTTTCGCGCTCAACACGACCTATAAGCTGATTATCATTGCCGACAACTCGCTGGCGGAGTTGGCGGATGCCGACCGGACGCAGTGTCTGCAATGTGCCCGGGAACACCTGGCGCCCGCCGGCCGTTTACTCCTTACCGTGCGAGTTTACGAGGCGGACGATTTGTCTGATGGTCAGGTTATCACCCCCTGGTCGGAGCCGGTCACGCATCCGATCACCGGGGTTACGGTGCGGCGGAAAACGGAGCTGCATCTGACGGACGATGGCACCCGGCTGCAGGGAACGATGACCTACGAGATTGCCAGCCCCGATAAGTCAATCGATTTCGAGACCTGCCCGGTTGAATTTGCCCGGTACACCCGCGAAAACTACGTTTCGCTCCTTTCCGATAATGGCTGGAGTATCGAATCCAACGAATCCCCGGTTACCAGCGACGGCGTAACCAATAACTCGGTTGTTCACTTTGTCTGCGGCGTACAATGATTACGCACACCAGTACCCTACTCAACGGGTGGGTGAAAAACAATATCGCTTTGCCCACCGGGCGGTGGAAACCACCCACTCTACCGATTACGGCCATAATCCAGTTGCGTTTTGCCGTAGTATCTTGACCGGCGGATTTCTAATCACCGTCTGTCGGAAGGGAGTTGCCGTGCTCAACCGGATCGCCGGCCCGGCTGTTTTATTACTTTGCCTGGGGGCGCTAGCGGCAAGCGCACAGGATTCGACCATGACCTACAACGAATTGAGTTCCGCAGAGGAACGGGTGATTATCGATAAAGGGACCGAGCCGCCGTTTTCGGGAAAGTATCTGCAATTTGACGGCAAAGGCGTATACACCTGCCGGCGCTGCGACACCAAATTGTATCGATCGGCCGACAAGTTTGACTCGCATTGCGGCTGGCCGAGTTTTGACGACGAAATTACCGGGGCGATTAAGCGAGTGCCCGACGCCGACGGCCGGCGGACTGAAATCACCTGCGCCGTCTGCGGGGCGCACCTCGGACATGTATTCAACGGGGAGGGCCTTACCGCGAAAAACATCCGCCATTGTGTTAATTCCATCTCGTTGGTTTTTATCCCACAATCGGAGGATTCGGCGACCCAAACAGCGTATTTTGCCGGGGGCTGTTTTTGGGGTGTCGAGTATTACCTGCAAAACGCCACCGGCGTGATCTCCACCCGCGTGGGATACATGGGCGGGCATACGTCGCAGCCGGAGTATGCCGATGTTTGCGGGGGAATCACCGGCCATGCCGAAGTGGTGGAGGTGGTTTTTAATCCCGACAGTACGTCATTTGAGATACTGGCCCGGTTGTTTTTCGAGATCCACGACCCCACCCAGGTAAACCGCCAAGGGCCGGATATCGGCGAACAATATCGTTCGATTATTTTCTTTGCCGATGAAACACAAAAACAGACTGCGGAAAAACTCATCAAAATCCTCGAAGAAAAGGGCCACAAAATAGCGACGACATTAGTCAAGGCCGAAACATTCTGGGCCGGCGAAGAATATCACCAGGATTACTACATCAAGACCGGCAAACAGCCCTACTGCCACGGGTATGTAGAGCGGTTTTGAAGGATTGCCTTAACAAATCAAACAGTGAGCAGCCCGGAATGGATGATATAGAACTCGCATCTCGTGTAGATGAAATTGAACGGGCCATCGATCAACACCCTCAAACGATGGCGATGTTAGAAGAACCCCTCCCTTATGCAATCTGGTATACGCTGACTGCACACCAATGCTTATCAAATGCTCAATATGCAGTAATTAACAATCAATTGACCGACGGTTTGATGTGGTCGCTCCGGTGGATATTTGGACGCTGCAACTCAAGTTCATATTTTCAAACACCGGTAGATGTGCATCCGCAAAGATTCCGCAACGCTCGTCTGCTATTAAAATTAGGCATGAATTACCACACCTTTGTTACCGCAATTGTCCATTGGAGACGAAAACGAGCCGTCGTTGAGTTTCTTGATGACTCTACTCTTCGATTCCGGCGTGATTCCAGGGAGTTGCAATATGATGTTCTTGACCACCTAATAAATATCAGGAATTCTAACTCGATAAATGAAACGAATCATGAAAAGATGAGTGGCAATTCACCAGTCAGGAAGATTCTAAGCGATATATACTTGACCTCTCCATATTCATCTAATTCTTTTTTCAGCATTGAATATACGCCGGATCAAATCTTTAAGATTCGAGAATCTCTTAGTTTGTTTTCTAAAGAAATGTATAAATACCCGGACTCATGGAGTTTTAGGGGCATTCCCATCACCTCATTTCGCAAAATATGGGACATGTTGTATACAATTTCCTATACACATCAAATATGTCACAACTGGATGCTCAAAGAAACCAACAAACATGTAATACCTTCCTTGGTGATTGTAAAACCTTATGAATTGTGGTTTGATGAGTTAAAGATTCTTTTGAATGATATATCCCATAATGATATCAGCACCATATTACAGCTTCTGATTTATGATCATAAATTAAAGAAACCAGATCCGGCTTTACAACCTTTAATAAGAATAAATGACAATATTGCATTAACTCCCAACCTTATGATTGGTCGTTCTCATGAACGCAATCTAATGTCACTCCTATCAAAAAACTGGGATGTTGAATACTCAAAAACCACGAGAAGCCTCGAGGAAACTCTTAAAGACGAATGGGAGAATATATCGTTGCCGTATAATTTTCACATTGTAACGAAGCGCAAAATACCGTTCGACGAATCACTCCCAGATGTTGATGTTGCCATTTATAATCCGTCATCAACACAGTTGTTGATAATTGAATTGAAATGGGTAATAGCTCCGGCGGAAACTTTCGAAATATTACAAAGATGTGATTCCGAATCCAAGGGGATAACGCAAATACGGAAGTTGTTAAATTATTGCAGAAAGGACCTTAATAAGTTTTGGAGCGTCTTGTTTCCGGACATCGCATTACCTGACAGTCTGCAGGTTAATGGGTGTGTGGCGATGCGGGGATTTGTCGGCACGGCCAGCAATTGGAATTCGGAGATACCAGTCATTGAAGAGTCAATCCTAAAAAATATCCTGATTAATACTGAAAACCTTGCAAAAGCGGTTAAATCCCTGTTATGTAGAAATTGGCTTCCGGTTGAAGGCAAGGATTTCACCGAGATTGAAACGAAGGTTGAGATTGGCGATTATAATATAATCTGGCATGGGGCTAAAATTGACCTGGAATCCTCTTTGATTCGTCAACCTGTTAGGCACTACTAAGTGGAACGGGCTATAAACCCTGACAATGTCAGGGCCACCCGGGCGATGTTTATGTCGGTGAACATGTTTCAAATCCGCTGGCGCACGAGGACGTACGCCAGCCACGAATTAAAGATGGGGGCGTACCGCTTGGTACGCCCCTGATTTCTTGCCACAACTTACGCCGCTCCCGCCACCTGCGCTTCGAGCTGATACCGCCGATACATGCGGGCGTAGTGTCCGCTCTGGGCGATCAAATCGTCGTGCTTGCCCGATTCGATCAACTTGCCATCATCCAGCACGTAGATGTTATCCGCGCGCTGGAGGGTATCCGGGCGATGGGTTATCAGAATCGCCGTCAAGCCCGGCATCACCTCGTGCAGCCGTTCCCAGAGCGCGGTTTCGGTGCGGGAATCCAGCGCCGAGGTGCAATCATCGAGGATCAGAATCTGCGGCTTCCCGGCCAGCGCCCTGGCGAGGGCCAGCCGCTGTTTCTGCCCGCCGGAAATCGACATGCCCCGTGTGCCGATTTGCGTATCCAGCCCCTGGGGGAACCCGGCTACCTCACCGGCCAATTGCGAAACATCAATCGCCCATTGGATGGTTTCCTCGTCGATACCCTCACGCCCGAAGGTGATGTTATTGCGCACCGTATCGGAAAACAACGCCGGCTCCTGCGGGACATACCCGATCAGTTTGCGCAAATCCGCCAAATTGAACTCGCGCAAATCATGCCCGTCGAGTAAAATCGCCCCGCCGGTCGGGTCGACCAGCCGGGGGACCATCTGCACCAGCCAGCTTTTCCCCGCGCCGACTTTGCCGACCAACGCTACGGTTTGTCCCGCGGGAATATCCAGCGTGACCCCATCGATAATCTTGCGCGAGCCATCAAAGGCAAACTCGATACTCTCGAAAGACAAATTACCTTTGATGCCACGGTTACCATCACGGGCGCCACGGTCTGAAACCATCACCGGAACGTTTTCCAACTCCCGCAAACGGTCGATGGACACCGCCGATTGCCGCGACTTGACCAGAAACTGCCCGATATCAAACATCGGGAAGACCAGCCAGACCACGTAATACACAAACGCGACCATCTTGCCCAGCGTGAGGTGGGCGTTGATTACCATGTATCCCCCGGCGACCAGGACGATAATCACCCCGAACTGCCAGATATACATGTACAACGACTCAACCACCGCGGTGACTTTGATCGTCGCAATTTCGGCCTCGCGCCGATCATTGACCGCATCGTCGAATTTCGCTTTCTGTGCTTTTTCCTTCACATACGCCTTGACCACCCGGATGCCCGAAAAGCAGGCCTCCATCACATCGTTAAACCGCGAAATCCGCGTTTGCAAACGGTCATACCGCTTGTCGAGCAAACTCGAACTCTTAAAAAAGATCAAGATCAACAGCGGCAACGGGCCGACGGTCCAGACTGTCAGCCACGGGTTGATGAGCACCATCATTGCGATGGTGAAGACAATCATCAACGTCGCCTCGTACAACCGAAAGATTCCCGAACAGGCGAACCACGACAGTTTCTCGGCCACGTCATCGGTCATCCGCGTAACCAGGTCACCGGTGCGGAATTTATTATAGAAATCCGGACCCTTGGTCGTGATCCCGTCGAAAGAATCCTGCCGGAACAACCATTCGAGTTTGACGTTCATCCACGCCCGGTGACATTGCACGAAAGCATAAATCGAACTGGCGATCAATCCCAGCAGGACCAGTGCCAGCGCATAGGTCGCGACGGTGGACAACCCCAGCCCGCTCCCGAAATCGGCCAGCCAGACGGCGGCGCGATCGGCGGGTACCTTTTCGGTTTTGACGAAATCGATGACGAACTCGACCATCCGCGGAATGCTGACCTGAAAAGCGGTTTGCACCGGGGTAAGCAGGACGAGTACCGCCAGCACATATGGGTACCGGCGGTAGTAGCGCCAAAACCATTTTATTTTATCCTGCATTGCTGAGTACTCCATTTTTATTCTTGAACTGCAGATGGAACAACCGGGAATAATACCCCTCCTGCAGCAGCAGTTCGGTGTGCGTGCCGCGTTCGATAATCTCGCCTTCGCGGATGACCAGGATCTCATCGACATCGAGAATGGTCGAGAGCCGATGGGCAATCACCAGCGAGGTGCGGCCGGCCATCAGTTTTTTCAACGACCCCTGGATCGTCCGTTCGGTTTCCGGGTCGACCGAGCTGGTCGCCTCATCCAACAAGAGCACATCGGGATCGGTGACCAGCGCGCGGGCGAACGAAAGCAACTGCCGTTCACCCCGGCTGAAATTGGCGCCTTTTTCCGAAACCTCCGTGGCATAGCCCTCGCGCCGCCGCGTAATGAACCGGTCGGCCTCGACCGTTTGCGCGACGCGGATGATGTCGTCATGCGAAATGTTTTCATCCTCCAGCGCAATGTTCGACTGCACATCACCCGGAAACAGGACGATATCCTGCAGCACCAGCGCAAACCGCCGCCGCAGGTCGCCTTTGTCAAGATCGCGGATGTCGATACCATCAATGGTAATCCGTCCCCGTTGCGGGTCATATAACCGCAACAACAACGTGATGACGGTCGTTTTGCCGCCGCCGGTAACCCCGACCAGGGCGAAACTCTTGCCCACCGGGATCTCAAACGACGCGTCTTTCAACGCCCAGTTATCATCACCGGTATAGGAGAACCAGACATGGTCGAATTTGATCCCCTGGCTGATTTTCTTCAGCGCCACCGGTTGTGCCGCATCGGGCAGTCGCTGTTGTTCGGAAAGCAAAGCGAATATCCGCTTGGCCCCGGCGACTGCTTTCTGGATGTTGGCCAACTGCTCGGAGGTCCGCCAGATCGGCTCGAACAGCCGCCAGATCAGCACGATAAACATGCTGATCACCCCGACCGTAACCACTCCCGCACCGATCCACACGGCGCCGAAAAACAAAACCGCCGCGATCATCAGGTATTCAAAGAAGAACACCGCATTAAAAAACAAACAGACTGCGATATTGACATAGCTGTCGTCCTTAAATTTCAGCTCGTTGGCGCGGTTGACCATCGCCTGGGCGTACGCGCCGCGATGGAATATCTGGATGATCGACATCCCATGGATGAACTCGGTGATCTTCGCGGTGATTTCGGCCATTGCTTTGCGGACCTCGAAAAATCGCCGCGTGGTCTGGCGTTCAAAGATATAAATCAACAATATCACAAACGGCCCCACCGCCAGCAGGATCACCGCCAGCTGCCAACTGTAATAAAACATGATGGCGTAGATCCCCACGACTAAGAACAAATCACCGACCAGCAGCACCACGGTGTTGGTGAACAGCAAGCGCAGCGATTCGGTGTCCGATTCTATCCGCGCCATCAACCGCCCGACCGGATTGCGGTCGAAAAACGACACATCCAACGACAGGATATGGTTAAACAACCGCCGTTTCAGGTCGACCATCACATGCTGGCCGATGATTTCCAGTTTAATCCGCTGGATGTATTGCAGAAACAGGGTCACGCCCTGGATAATGCCGATAGCCAGCGCGGTCCATAAAAGCGCGCCAAAATCCCCGGCGGCGATATTTACATCCACCGCCTGTTTCAGCAGAATCGGCCAGGCCAGCGACAGCCCGGTGGCGCCCAACAGTAAAACCAGGCACACCATCAGCCCCCGGATATGGTTGGTCAACAGCGGCAGCAGTTTTCCGAAGGCCGCTTTGAAGCTGATTTCTTTTTCGCGCCTACTGATTTTCTCGTCTTCATAAAATGCGGCGGTCATAATACCGGCCCTCGTTTTGGTTTCGCCTTGGGCGGGGCGGTTGACGCTCCGGCGCGGCCCACAAAAAAACCCGCCGGAACTCTGGTTCACGACGGGTGAGGGTAAACTATAGAATTTAGTCTATAGTCAGGGTACACTCCTCCCGTCGCGGAGGCTCACATTAAGCCCTGGGATGATGATCTGGATAGATTTCATACGACTTCCGTCTCCCCGGCTCTATATTTTTAGCGTACCTGACTCATATTTCAAATCCTACGCAATTCTCCCCTTCTGGGTTGCGCTATTATACCACATTATTCGGCCGTGTCAAATAATAAATGAGGGGAGAGAGAAAAATTTTTCCAAATTATAATCCCCGTAGCCCACCAGCATGGTGGGTTTTAAAAATCGATGTCTGCGCCTTGATTTCAGAACATAAGTCAATCAGTACGAAGAGATTCCGGATTTGGGCGTTGTACCTGGTTGGAAGATTTTTAATGAATCCCATCGCGCAGGCAGCGAAACATAGACCCACCATGCTGGTGGGCTACCGGCTACATACATTACAATCCGGTTAAACATGGGCTTGTTGTCCGGCCGTCTGACCATCCGTATTCGTCGATCCATGATTATCGGCAGCAAGGATTATATGCCGATGATTGGGGGATCAAGGAGGAAATAGCATTCGAGGGGGAATTCGGCGAGTAGCGTAATGTCGAAACCACGTCCGGCGGGGGCGGGACTCAGGGGTTTCGGCCTACGGAACTTAAAGCTCACCGATATTTGACATAATTTCGAAAACATACAAACAGATGTTACCGAATCCAGAGTATTCAGTTTAAGTAGCCTTAGAAGCAACCCGGCGTAAATCATCGAAAAAGGCCCTGAAATTAGGACATGAACAATACACCACGTCAAATTTCATTTTGCCGAAAAGTGCGGTGCCATCAAATATTTCGCGATATCCATGCTTTCCATACTTCTTAAAAAGGCGATTTAATCGAGATTTCGGCGTGTCCTGATCGTTCAAATCCTCTGCGTTTGGATTCGGTTTAATCGAATTATCCCTCAACCTCGCTGATAAAGCATGGCCTTCGGCCAGAATCCATGTTTCTATTTCATAAACCGCAAAATGAGGAAAGAAACGAGCCCTGAAAGTAACGTCGATTTTGTCGATAAACCATCGCTTGGCGGCCTCAATTCTATTCGGCTTTTCCGGAATAGCTGATAATTCATTGAGCTTAAAACGACACAAATCTACTAAAGTAAAAACTGAAATGACTTTGTCATCCTGTAGATAGAGGGCCGTTTTTATAATCACATTATCTACGTGACCACGAAGGTCATCGGTACGAAGCGCAACATGACTTAAACCTTCTTCCTCCCACTGATGCCTGAGGAAAAGATTTACTGCTTTAACCTCGGTTGAGCCTTCACATAATATTACTATCTGCTGCCGGTTGTCTATTTCATGACGTTTCAAACACTTCCCCCTAAATGACCAGAAAGCCACAAGTCGCCAAGGCTGAATTTCTCCAGCCATGACCGCAATTCGTCTTTTGTCAACCGCTGAAATATGGACCCACCCTCCTTGTCTTTTTCTACCACAACAACGGATTCGGGATCTACACTCGAAACTAGTTCCGGCGAATGAGTACTAACAATCACCTGAGTTTTTTGGCTGGCGGTTACCAAGAACTCCGCCACTGCTTTAACCCACACAGGATGTAATCCTGTTTCTGGTTCATCTATGCAAATAAGTGGAGGCGGGGCGGGGGAGAGAAGCACAGAAATGAGAGCAAGGAGACGTAAGGTGCCGTCCGATAATAGGTTTGATGAAAACCCAAGATCAACAAATGGTTCTTCCCACCAACGAAGCAATATCTTCCCGTCGCCACCCTCTGGGGGAAATGTAATATGGCGGAAGCTAGGATATACCGCCGCCAAATATTCCTTAATTGCCACCCAAGTCTCAGGGTGTTGTTGCTGTATAGCGTACAATACAGAGGCAAGATTCTCACCATTTGCGGCCAAACGTGTACCTGACCTCATCAAATGGGGTCCACGTACGGGCGAGCCAAGAGACACATCAAATGGTTCATAGAATGCCCATTCCTGCAGTTGCCTAAGTAGTTTGTATGGAGTAGGATACGCTGTTTGATCTCGAACCTGATAAATTGCGGGTTCACCATCATCTTCAATGCGTTTAGATTCCTCTTCCTTCTCGCCTGAGATTATGCTTTTAAAATAGCATTCTCCAGATTTTCGATGCATCAGATTCAAGTGATATGGATGGTCTGGCGGTGACGCCTCTTTGAGCATGTGCTCATACGCCACACGAGTTGAAAAGTCCTCTTCTACAAGCTGCAGTTTATAAACTACCGGCGTATCCTCCTCACTAAAAACACCTTCCGGCTTAAATCGTAAGTTAAAGAATACTTTTAGGTTACCTCGTTTCGTCCCAGCAAAGACTATTGATTTAAATCCACCCCTTCTGGCAATTCCATCTGACAATTCACCGATAGATCCTTCGGCAAGTAATCGGAGGCCGTCCAAAAAATTGGATTTCCCACAACCGTTTGGGCCTATTAAGACGGTAAGCGGCCGCATTGACAATCCTGCCTGCGAAATACTGCGAAAATTCTCTATTTCTATAAAATCAATCATTTGTAACCTCAATTGTAATAAAGTAACTCTCCTTAGGACTTTGCGCAAAAGAATAATTTCATTTTCCGCGTTTCCTTTGCCAAAGCAAACATAGATTTACACTTAAAGGCGAATTCCTACTTTCCCCCACCCTCGCGTTGCAACCGCCGCACCAGCCGCCGGGCGCGGTTGTGCTCGGCCAGTGTCTTAGAAAAGATATGCGTGCCGTCGCCCCGGGCCACAAAATACAACTCATCCGATTCATCGGGATACAACGCCGCCAACACCGCCGGTTCGCCGGGATTGTTGATCGGCCCCGGCGGCAGGCCATAGTGCATATATGTATTGTACGGCGAGTTGATTTTGAGGTCTTTGTACAACAACCGCCGATTGATCCCGCCCATGGCGTAAATCACCGTCGGGTCGCATTGCAGTCTAATCCGCTTGCGCAGGCGATTGTGAAAGACCGCGGAAATCCGCGGCCGCTCCACCGCCACCCCGGCCTCGGCCTCGATCAGCGAAGCCATAGTCAGCGTTTCGTGTTCGCTCCAACCCAGTTCGTCCATCCGGACAACGAGAGAATCGGAGAACAGCCGGTGGGTGGAGGTTATCAGCTCGCCGACAATTTCATCTGGTCCCACGCCCCAGTAAAACCGATATGCCGTTGGCAGCAGATATCCCTCGGCCGTGGCGGCGGGAATGTCCCACCGCGCCAGAAAGACCGAATCACGGCACAATTGAACGAACCGTTCGGCGGACGCGCCGAGTTTGTTTTCCACCCAGCGGCCGAACCGGTCGATTTGCCAGCCCTCGGGGAAGATTATCCTGATAATCAGCGCATTCTGGTCGCGCAGGTCCTTGAGGATATCATAAGTTGAAACGCTGCCGGTAAAATCATAACGCCCCGGTTTCAGCCGCCGGTCGATACCCCATATTCGTGCCAGCCACAAAAATGCCATTGGGGAGCGCACCAGCCCCTGGCGGTCCAGATCGGCGGCGATTTCGGCGGTATTGGCGCCTTTCCTGACGATAACGCTGGCGGTCGCGCCCGGGGGTATGTCCACCTTGCTAAAAACAAAATAGGCGGCAACCCCGGCGGTCAGGACAACAATAATGAGAAAAATCAGGAGGAGTCGTTTGATCACGATGTATTCCCGCAACTAATCAAGGTGATGCTCATGTTGTATGTTTTAAAATGTATTCTCATCCGAGCGTTGCTTTGTCCGGACCTTGTTTCAAATTGTTGTTACGAGTATCATCAATCGCCCGTGGTACTTAGATCTGAATCATCAATTGCCGAGGGATTGATTATGTCCAGATATTGCTCCAATAACAGGATTGCCGATATTTTGTCGATGGCCTCCTTGCGGCCCTTGAGTTTTTTTCCGGCTTGGACGAAAATGGCCTGAGCCTCTCGGGAAGTCAGCCGTTCATCGATCAGCTTCACGGGCAACCGCGTTTTTTCCGCCAATTGTTGGGAAAATTCGGTTACCTCCTCCGCCATCGGCCCCAACCCCCCGGATAAAGACCGCGGCAAACCAAGCACGATCTGCTCGATTTCCCGCTCCTCCCGCTGCGCAATCACCCAATTGATAATGTCCCGGGGGGCATCGATAATTAATGTCGGCAACCCCTGCGCGATTATTTGCAGCGGGTCGGAGATCGCCAGGCCAACTCGCCGCCGCCCGTAATCTATCGCCAAAATACGTCCCATCTCGCTGGGGCCAACCTACACCAAAACCGACCCCGCGGGCAATAGCCAATTATCAAAAGCCCCGCGCAAACCGCCAATCCGAGATAATTATCCGGACCGGCGGGTATGCAGATAATTGCAATGTTGAACCATCGGTGAATGCTTTTGCACGTTCCAGGCGGTCCGCCTTTTTGGTTTTTTCCCGGCAAATGCCCGGCCCAGTGTCCCAGATCTATCATAACCTGTTTGTTATCTTGGTGTTACGTCAGCGCGTAACTCCGGTGCGCGCGGGCCGTCACGGCGCGGTGGGAAAAGGCATATCCTTTGCGTGAGTCACCATCGAACACAAGTGGAAGACAACAACGGAGATCGTATGGAACCGAAAGCTCTGGAACGCGGATTTCCCCAGGAACGGTTGATCAACCAGTCCGAACCCCGGATTAAAAAGGACGAACGGGGGTATTACGTTTACACCCTTTCGGAAAACATTATCGTCTACTTTGAAGAGTATTATCAATTTTTAGAACTGCTGGCCGCCAAATGCCATATTGAAGAGTCCCGGCTGGACCAGCAAATCGATGGCTGTGATCCCCAACGCTCGGAGACGTTGTCGTATTACCGGGCACGCAAGATTATCATAAAACTCATCCTGCGCACCATTACATCCTTTTATACGGATAAAACCAACCTGGGCGTCTTGATGACCCCCTGGTGCTTTGGGACCGTAATCTTGGAAAAAATTGAAATATACCGTGATCGGCTTTCCCGTGGCGAAGTGCAAGACTCCAACATTCCCGATTATCCGTACGATGTCGTCCGCTATATCGACGAAATTCACAAGGCGGTCCTGCTGGAGATCCTGGAGTTCCCGCCCGAGGCCTTTAAAATGCGCTGGCAGTATACCGAGTTGATCAGGCGCTATTCGGCGGTCCTGTCGAATATCACCTCATCGTTGCAGTCGGTTTTATTGACCGTCCGAAGCTACGGAACACGGAGCCAATAGACCTTCCGCGAAATACACCGGGGCTCCCGGTACTTACTCACGGCAGGCCCGGGCGCCGCCTAAGGATACTGCACGCGGTCAATTTGCGCCGGATTATTACCGATATTGAATAGAGGAACTCGTTCGGGCTTGCGGTGCGGAATGGAAATGCAACCCGGAAGAGGTATACCCCCCAGGGGTGGATATTCAAGTGGCGATAATTCAGCAGCCGGACAACAATGCCGCGACCTATCTCCCAGTATATCTAGATGCTCTCCGCCTTGATTCGATCCTGGATTTCGATTTATTCCTGGATGTACAGGGCAAGATGGTTCTCTACCGGGAAAAAAACCTCCCCTTCACCGAGAAATACCGCAAGAACCTGCTGGATCACCGGGTCACGCAGTTGTACGTTCCGCAATCCGCCAGAAAAAAATACCAGTTGTATATCGAGTCATCGCTGGACAAGATTATTGCCGATGACAGCGTCCCGGAATCCAGCAAGGCCAAGATTATCTACGATACCTCCAAGAACCTGGTCCAGGAAGTCTTTGAAAACCCGCGGGTCGGTGAGAATATCCGCCGGTCCAAAAAAATGGTGGGACATACCATCAATTACATTCTCCGCGGCCGCGAGGCGTTTATCCACATGCTACAGATTACGTCGTTTGATTATTACACCTACACCCACTCCATCAATGTCTGCACGTTCACGGTGGCCCTGGCCCGGCGGTTGGGCATGGAGAATCAGGCCATCCTGCATGAGTTGGGGATCGGCGCATTGTTGCACGATATCGGCAAACATAAAATCCCCCCCCGCATCTTGAATAAACAGGGAACCTTATCACGCGTGGAATATGAATTGGTCAAAAAACACCCGACATGGGGCGCGGAAATTCTGCGGGAAACAAATATGATTCCTCCCAAGTCATACTACCCGGTGTTGCAGCACCAGGAACGGCTGGACGGTACCGGTTATCCGCATGCCTTAAAAGGACCACAAGTCCATCTGTATGGCCGAATCACCTCCATTTGTGATACATTTGATGCGCTGACCACCCAACGCACCTACAAAAAGGCGCTTAAGACATTCCCGGCCCTAAAACTAATGAAATCAATCTCGATGGAATTCGATGCGGACATACTTGATGAATTCATTCTCCTGATGGGACCGGAGTTACAACTGGCATCTCAGAAATTTAAAAAAGTTCCCCACGAAATAGAATTGGCCACTTAGATTGGTGCTTTCCGCCCCTCGTTTTAAATATTCGCTCCCCGTTCATTCCGAGCGATAGGCCATCCCGTGATTCGTGAGACCGACCAGCCCCTCCCGGCCGATTGGTTTACTTGACAGCTCCCCGCTAATGTCCTATTTACAGGATAAAGCGGAGGGTAATATGGTGAAAAAAGAGATTTCCACCCCGGCGGCCCCGGCGGCGATCGGGCCATATTCGCAGGGGATAATTGCCGAAGGGAAACGGCTCGTTTTTATTTCCGGCCAGTTGCCCCTTGATCCCAAAACCGGCGCGTTTGCCGGTGATTCAATCGGCGAACAAACCCGCCAGTCTCTGAAAAATGTGAAAGCCGTCCTGGCCGCCGCCGGCGCGGGAATGGAGGCAGTGATCAAGACCACGGTTTTTTTGCAGAATATGGGCGATTTTGCCGGGATGAACGAAGTCTACCAGGAGTTTTTCAGCGGGGTTTTCCCCTGCCGGGCGGCCATTGAGGCGGCCGCGTTGCCCAAAGGTGCCCTGGTGGAAATTGAGGCCATCGCCATTGTCGATTAATTCTGACGAAGGGAGTGATTCGGTGTGTCCAAGGCAAAATGGATACCAACGGTCCTCTTCTCGATAATGGGGCTGGCTCACCTTGGTTGCAGCAAATCGACTGACCCGCTGCCCACCGAGCCCCAGCCGCCGGAGTTGGCCACAATTGACGCCAAGTCGATTAACGAAGGGCAAACCCTGACGTTCGGCGTGTCAGCGTCCGATCCCAATCGTGATCCGCTGGTCCTGACCGCGGAGAGCGTGCCGGCCAATGCGACCTTTACGGATAATAGTGATGGTACCGGGATATTCGAATTCACTCCCGCATATAATCAGGCCGGGATCTATACCATTCGGTTTATCGCCTCGGATGGCGAATTGGCCGATACTGAAATCGTCGCGATTACCGTCATTGATGAACCCGGGGAGGCGGTGCAATATTTCCCGCTTAATGTAGGGTTTGATGCGCAGTATAAATTATCCAATGCAATAGGAGAGGAAATCGGGACCACGCGCTTTGCCATCGTCGATGAATTCACCGACGGCGAGCTTTCCGGATTCGTCGCCGTCGATTCCATTCCCCAGTGGCTTTCCCCCACCAACTGGTTGGACACGTTATGGATTATCACCAGCGGGGACACTGTTTTTTATCTGGAACCGGGACAGCTATATCAGCAGCGTCAACCACTCGTCCGTAATCGCACATTTACCTATTGGGCCTGGCCGTTGTATTCCGTCGGCTCTCCCGGGACCAGCGGGCGGTACACCGTGTTTTTCCACCAACGAGCGGAAACGGAAACGGTGGTCCTGACCACCGGCGATATTTTCACCGATTGCGGCCGCACCGACCGGTTGGCAGTCTATGAGCTTTCTGGCGATACCGTCGTGCTGGGTTCGGAGTACTTCGCGCCCGATATCGGCCGGGTTCTATCGAGTTTCCGGCCGTTTGTCGAATCAGCGATTTATTACCGCGAGCTTATTCGCTAATGCCGATCAGGGAACATACGGCTCGGTCGGCATCTCCACGTCGCTCATCAAGCGCGCGACCGGATAGTAATTGACATCTTTCTCGTAATACTTCGAACGTTTGTAGAAAAAATACCAGCGATCGCGCGGCGAGTCCCGGAATGTCGAATCGGCGTCCAGCTGGGCCTCGAACTCGGCCTTAAGTTCCGGGTCGGAGGCCAGCATTTCTACCGCCAATTTCTCCGCCGCGAATTCCTCGATATATTCCTTGCGCTCGAAAATCGTATTGAAGAAACCCCAGGCCACGAAGGAATCCCGCGCTTTCGGCTCCAAAAGCTGCATGGCCACCTTGGCCGCCAATTGTTTCATGGGGACAACGATAGTCCCGGGCGGAAATGTTTTGGACGTGTAGGTCGTTTCGGATTGGAACGAAACGCGATGGCGGCCCTCGTATGACCGCTCGGCCCACTCCGGTTCGGTCAGTTTGTAGATTTCCACCTCGACGGTCAATGGTTCGGTCAAGCGCAGAAGTTTGACCCCATTCAAAGCCAATCGCTCGATCTGCAACTGCCATTCGCGGGGTACCAAATAGAATTTCGGCGGGATGACCGATGCGGTAATTTTCGCTTTATTAAAATAGGGAATACGCATCGTGACCGGCTTGTCCGGAAAATACCGTACCCAGATTGTGTCGGCGATTTCGCTGCGGACATACTCATATTCGTAACCCAGAAAATCGATCATCACCGAGTCGCCGGAGTTCCTAAAACCCAGGGGATACGGTTCAGTAAGCCCGGCCAGCGTTTCCTCCTCAGCTTGTCGGACGGCATCAACCAGTGCTTGCGGATTATCGTGCAATTCCTGCAGCACGGCCAGCATCAAGGCATAATTGCCCACTACGCGCGTTTTGAAATCCTTGAGCATGTGCATCTCGACCAGCATGCCGGGACGGTTGTGGATAATTGCGTACCCGGTGGAAAAACGCGGACTGGCCACCCAGGACCACAACCCCGCGGTCGGATCGTCGCCGCGAATGATCACATAAGGAGAAATCTCATGACCCATGTCATGTAATCGCTCGATGACCGCGGGCATAAGCTGTTTTGTTGTCCAGTTGCGGATGACTGCCGGGGCGTTCTGATGGCTGGAGATTGTATAGGTAATTGCATACTGATAGTCGGCGCCGTCGGTGACATGGTTGTCGATCAGCAAATGCGGCTGCCACGCCACAAACATCCGGGTCCACGTCTGCATCTCCGGCGAATCGGCTTTCAGAAAATCGCGATTCAGGTTGAGCCGCTGCCCCGTGCCGCGAAAACCCATTGACGCCGGGCCGATCTGATTGGCCCGGTGGTACGGCGAACTGTTTTCATGGCCGTCGACATTAAAAACCGGCACAACAATGAGAATAATATTATCCAACAGTTTCTCATGTTCTTTGGTGATTAAAATATCCCGCATCAAAGCCAGCGAGGCCTCCTTGCCACAGATTTCTCCGGGATGAATGCCGTTTTGCATCAGGACAATCGGCTTGTCGGTCGCGGCGGCTTCCCGTGGCGTAAACGCCTTATCTTTGGAGAGTACGGCCAGGTACATCGTCCGTCCCTGCGGCGTGGTGCCGAGGGGGAGGAGTTTGATTAAGTCGGAGGCCGCTTCTAATTGTTGAATGTATGCAATTGCTTCGTTGTAGGTGGAGGTTTCGGCGTAGTCGGTGGCCTCGGCGGTGGTGAGATATTCGGCCGGGATGTCGTTGGCCGATGCTATCCCACAAATACCCAATATCGCTAATCCGACAATCAACGATACGTATCTGCGAGCGTACATATCAATCTCCCTAGATTATTCGTTTTGTCTGATGTATCCTGGCATACGTTTTGTTTTCCAGAAAAACAATCTGATCTAAAAGTTCATATCGCTTGCCCGGTTCAACGGTCAAAATATTTTTATCGATCGCCGCGGCAATAATTTCACCGAAAATAACAAAGCCCGATCCGATTTGTTTGGTTTCAATCAATTTGCATTCTAGGTGTGCCCTGCATTGGTCGACCACCGGCGCACTTATCTCCTTCGCCGGCGTGACAGTCATACGCATCTTCTCGATACGTTCACGACCATGCCATTGCAGGCAGCCATAAACCGTTTTCGCTTGTGATGAATCAACGGTGTTAACCGTAAAACCACGAGTAAATAAAATGTTTTGCTCAGTGGGGTTGTCTATTGTGCCGGAAAACATCAAAACAGACGGTTCAAAAGAAACCATTTGGATCCAACTTTTCGGCGCAAGATTTGGCATCCCCTGAGCGTCATTCGTGCCAATGAGCACGACCGCGGCGGGGATCAAACTCGGATGCCATTGCCGTTTATCTATGGGGAAAGATACTTTCTTCATCATCGCAGCCTTTCACATCTGTATTTCCTTAGGGAAAAGTCGCCTGATGGTCAATACTTTTTTTATGCCCGATTCACTTATTCAAACGGCCGGGATGGCAAACTTACCATCCCGGCCGCCGTTTGTCCTGCTCCCCGTATGCGTGATCGTTAAATCCAGAGATTTCACCTGGTGCACGAGGACGTACACCAGGCACAATTGCTCATGGCCGGGACATGAATCGTGGCGTGGGCATCTTGCCCATGTTTGCACATGGCCGGGACGGCCATGCCACTTGCCCAACCCATTTTCATATCCGCACTATTTACCGTTCTTTAGGCGTGTCGGGCCGCTTGGGCAATTCTATCTTTTTGGCGGCCAGTTTTTCGTTCAGGACCTCGATGGCTTTAATCAATTGGTCGTCGTACCCGGCCATTACCCGCTTCGGCAGATTATCCACCTCGATATCCGGTTCGACACCGTAATTTTCCATCACCCATTCTCGTTCGAGATTATAGGTCGAGAATTCGGGGGTATAGACATACCCGCCGTCGGTCAGCCGGCGGTGGCCGCGAATGCCGACCACCCCGCCCCAGGTGCGTTTGCCGATCACCGGGCCCAGGCCGTATTTCTGGAAATAGTAGGGGAAATTATCGCCGTCCGAACAGGAATACTGGTTGGCTAAGCAGACCATTGGTCCAATAAACACATTCCCCGGGACTTTGCCGCCATCCCAGTTGCGCGGGGCGCGCATGCCGACCAGTTGGCGGCGCAGCCGTTCGAGGATCAACTGTGAAACAAACCCGCCGCCGTTGCCGCGTTCGTCGATAATCAGCGCGTCTTTGTCCAACTGCGGGTAGAACGTGCGCACGAATTCATTAAGCCCGTTGCCGCCCATGTCGGGGATATGAATGTACCCGATACGGCCGTTGGTGACACTGTCTACATAGCGGCGAGTATTTTCCACCCAGTTGTAATAGCGCAGCCCAATTTCGGAGCCGATGGTTTCCACGGTCACCTCGCGCGCGCCATCGAGCGAGGGTTTGTCGTTAACGGTCAACGTCACGGTCTTGCCCGTCTGTCTCCGCAGCAGCCGATACGGGTTATCCGAGGAAACCAGGTCATGGCCGTTGATTTTGAGCACATAATCGCCTTCGGAGATATTTATCCCCGGTTCGATCAACGGCGAACGGCGGTTGTTGACCCAGTTTTGCCCCAGCAGGATGCAACCGATTTGATACCGGCCGTTGGCCGAATCGATTACCCAATCGACACCCAACAGCCCGATATTGCTCGCGTCGGGAACGATCCGGTCGCCACCGCCGGTGTACGTGTGCGAGCAGGCCAGCTCACCGATCATCTCGGCGATAATATAGGTCAGATCAAACCGATGAGCGGCGTGGGCCACCAGCGGCACGTAACGGTCATACATCCCCGGCCAGTCGACACCGTGCATATTGGAATCGTAAAAGAAATCACGCTGCAGCCGCCAGGCCTCCTTGAACATCTGCTGGTACTCGGCGTCACGGTCGAGATACATTTCCATGCCGTCGAGATTCAGTTGGCCCTCGGAAGTCTTGCCCGACTTGCCGCTGGCCTCGATGATCCCGAAATTATCGTCCTTGCGGTAAATGAGCTTTTTCCCGTCGGCGGAGATATCGTATCCTCTAACGTCTTTTAGAAAGACATTGTCTTCCCGTTCTTCGAAATCAAAGACATGCAAGTCGGTTCGCTGCTGACCCAGGCGGCCCGAGAGTCCGCCCAAACCGAAGGAGAAATAAAACAGCTTGTTCTCGATGGCCCGCAGACCGTCATAGCTGCCCGCATCGATCGGCAGGGTTACCTGCCGGTTTTCAATGCCGGCGAAATCGATGGTGATGTCTTTGACTTTCTTTTTATCCTGGTCTTTGTCCTTTTCGTCGTCCTGGTCGTTGTCGCCATCGCCGCCATTTATTTCCACTTCATCACTGCGCGGGGCGAACGGCGACGGCGCATCGGCCTTAAGTGGTACCACCACGATTTCCTGCATATTGCGGTTAACGAAGACAAAGTCCTCGTTGCCCAGCATCGCATTATAGTTGCGCCCGGAAACAAAATACAAATACTTCCCGTCCGGGTCAAAAACCGGACTGTCATCATCGGTCATCCCGGTGGTAATTGCCCGGCTGGTTTTATCGATCAGCGAGTAGAGATATATCCGCCGGAAATCATTGGCCCCCGGCTTGACGTATACCAACCATTTTGAATCGGGTGACCATTCAAAATCGCGCAGTTCGCCCTTGGGATTGTCGTCAACCTGCACTACTTCTTTTTTATTGATGTCGATCCAGTACAAGCTGGTGTTTTTATCCGACCAGGCCAGCTTCTTGCTGTCGGGCGACCAGAGCATGTGGTAACGATAACAATGCCCGTCGGACGTCAGCCGCACCTCCTCGCCCTTGCCGTCGGCGAGTATAATATACAGTTCGTCCTCGCCGGTTTTGTCGGACATATACGCAATCCATTGACCGTCGGGGGACCAGGTTGAATACTTTTCATGCACCCCGGTAGTGTTGGTCAGGTTGCGGGTGTTGCCGTGCTCGGCGGGTACGGTGAATATCTCGCCGCGCGCGCCAAACAGCGCACGTTTGCCGCCGGGCGAGAGATTATAATCGCGAATGTTCTCCGAAACTTTGACATGCTCCGGCCGCATCCACGTCCGGTCATCACCGAGAGTGATCTCGACCTTGCGTGTTTGCCCGGAGTTGACATCGAGGACGAACAGATTCCCGCCGTTTTCAAAGATAATCTTACCGCCGGGACCGGATTCGGGCCAGCGGACATCATATTCGGTGTAATTGGTCACCGGCGTGGTTTGTTTGGTGGCGGGATCGTACGAATATAAATTTAATGTGCCGGTACGGTCGGAGTTGAAATAAATCTTGTCGCCGATCCAGAGCGGGACATTGTCTGAACCCTCCCAGTCGGTGATTTTCTCGGCATCATAAGTTTCGAGGTCATAAATCCAAACATCCTGGGCCATGCCGCCTTTGTAGCGTTTCCACTGCCGAAAATCACGTCCGATCGGTGTGTACACGATCTTTTTCCCGTCGGGTGAAAACTTGGTGAAACTCCCCTCGGGAACCGGCAATTGCGTCGGATAGCCGCCATCGGGACTAACGACAAAGAGTTGTCCCATAAAAATTTCATAGGAAAACTTGCGTGAGCGAAAGAGGATTTTTAATCCATCCGGCGTCCAGCCCAGGACCTGATTTTCCGGCCCCATGCGTTCGGCGCCCCGCTGGAAACCGGGATGGTACGACAATTGTTTAGGTGCCCCCCCGGTGGTGGGCATCACATAAACATTCATGTCGCCGTCATATTCCCCGGAAAAAGCGATTTGTTCGCCGTCCGGCGAAAACCGGCCGAACAGTTCCAATCCCTCGTGGCTGGTTACCCGGCGCGCCTGACCGCCCTCCGCTGAAACGGTCCACAAATCCCCGGCGTGCGAGAAAACGAGCAGGTCGTTATGGATGTCCGGAAAGCGGAACAAGCGGTCTTCAGCAGCAGTCGTACCGGTCAGCAATCCGCAAATCGCGAAGACAACCGTGGCGAGCTTGAGCGAAAAAAGCATCTGACTCCCCCAGTGTTGAATTGTCAATTGTGCCCCTGTGGCACAGGGTTAAAAAGTACGAATTCGGCATAAGCGAAGCAAGTCGCCGCCCACACTTGTAGGACGTTTTGACAGATAATGAGATCATCCGGTTGCCCCGAATAACCGGCATCTCCCCTGACGGCTCTCCCCAACCCATGAATCAAAATACGCTACCCCGGAGATAAAGGTTTCGTCGCCGATGACAATTGGTTGGGTAGGGCACCCGGGGAAGAAATGTTATTTCTTCGGAGAAAGAGAGGCCGCAATCTCAGTGGCGGTGACCAGCCCTTTAATCATGGCCGAGGAAAAGCCCGCGTGTTCCATGCGGTTCAGCCCGGCGATGGTGCAGCCCCGGGGAGTGGTTACCCGGTCGATTTCGGATTCGGGATGTACGTTTGATTCCAGCAGCAGCGAGGCGGCGCCACGGGCGGTCTGGGCCGCCATCTGCAACGCGTCGTCGGCATTAAAGCCGATCTGGATCCCGCCTTGTGAGGCGGCGCGTATCGAGCGCAGGAAAAACGCGACGCCACAGGCACAAAGCGCGGTCGCCGCCGTCATATGTTCTTCATCAATCGTCAATGTCCGGCCGACCTTTTCAAACAGTCGAGTCGCTGCCTTGAGCGCCCGGCCGTGCCGGCCATTGGCCGCCAGGCAGGTCATCGATTGGCCGATCGCCACGGCGGTGTTGGGCATAATCCGAATAATCGGCGTACTATTGCCGAGTTCCGCCGAAATTTCGGCAATCCACACACCCGTGACCGCGGAAAGAATGAGGTGTTGGCGCGGCTGGATGGCCGGGCGGATGGAATCGAGCAGGCCGGCTAATTGCCCTGGTTGGACGGTAATCAAGATAGTTTTGCAATCGGTGACGGCGGCGGCATTATCGGCGGTTACCGGAAAACCGCGTTTCTTAAAGTTCTCCAGCGCCTCAACCTGCCGCCGGGTTAAATATACCTGCGACGGCCGATATCCTCCCGAATACACCAACCCGTTGGCTATCGCCCGCCCAATATTCCCCGCCCCGAGGATAGCGATATTTCTGGGAAACTTGCTTTTTCGTTTCTGACCTGCGGCCATCGGTTTTCCCATGATAATTTGGTATCTAGTTAATATATCGGTCGGCGGTACTCGATACTGAGGGCACCGTCCCCGATTAAGGATGCTCGCCAACACGCCCCACAAATGTATTGATTTTCTGTACTAACCTGGATATATCTATGGGGAAAGATGAACAAAAACGATAGGGAGGAATGATGGAAGATCTAACCGGAAAACTTTGGGAATGGGGCGCGCTCTACGGCACCAAAATAATCGGGGCGCTGGCCATTCTGATCATCGGGCGATTGGTCATCGGGATACTGACCGGAATCGTGCGGCGGTTAATGAACCGGGCCAGCGTTGATGAAACACTGACCAAATTCGTGGTTAGTTTGACGAAGATCGCCCTGATGACTTTTGTTTTCATTGCGGCGTTAAATACGCTTGGCGTCCAGACCACGTCTCTCATCGCCATCATCGGCGCCGCAGGATTGGCCATCGGTTTTGCCCTACAGAGCACCCTGGCCAACTTCGCCTCCGGGGTGATGCTGATTATCTTCCACCCGTTCAAAAGCGGCGATTATGTGGAGGTCGGCGGGACCCGCGGCACTGTCGAGGAAATTTCCATCTTTAACACCATCCTCAAAACCCCGGATAACAAAAAAGTAATCATCCCGAACAGCAGTATCACCGGCAGTAACATTACCAATCATTCCGCCAAGGAGACCCGACGCATCGATCTGGTCTTCGGCATCGGGTACGACGACGATCTCAAAAAGGCCAAGGAATTACTCGAACAGATCGTTGCCGCCGACCAGCGCATTTTAAAGGACCCCGCCCCCACCATTGCCGTTTCCGAACTGGCCGACAGCTCAGTTAATTTTGTCGTTCAGCCCTGGGTGAAAGCCGCGGATTACTGGGCCGTGAAGCGTGGTCTGTTGGAAATAGTGAAGCTCACTTTCGATGAACAGGGGATTTCGATCCCGTACCCGCAGACTGACGTCCATCTTTATCAGCCGTCGGTTAATTAGTCGGATGACGGGCCCGTGCCGTATGGACATTTGAGCTGCTCTCCCATAATATCTGGGGGGGCGTTCACCTTTTTCGGCTGACGTAACCGATGAAAGGAATGTTTCCTGCCCACTCAGTTTATACAGGAGGAATTGTGTGCTTCGATTGATATGTATCCTCGGTTGGCTGCTGGTTTTCATCTCACCGGCTCTGGCCGCAGATTCATTGAACTGGCAACCGGCAGCGGATGTGATGTTCACGCTAACCCAAAACACCTATTCGGACAACTGGTCGGGCGGTGACATCGGCAGTGCCACCTGGGTCGGTCTTGCCAACCTGGGTCTGGACAAACAATTTGCCGCCCCCTGGCAGTGGCGCAACACCCTGAAGCTGTCTTATGGCCAGACCCACAACCAGGACGGCGACACCAAAGACTGGAAAAAGCCGTTTAAATCGACCGACTTGATCGACTTCGAAAGCCTGCTGCGCTACCAGATCTGGTCACCGGTTGTTGAACCGTATGTCGCCTTTCGCCTGATCACTCAGTTTGAAGACGCGACTTACGATAATTACACTTTGCACCTTAATCCCCTGGACCTTACCGAGTCATTCGGCATCTCGCGTACGTTGCACAAAAAGGGCGAAAATGAATTTATGGGCCGCGCCGGTTTCGGCTACCGCCAGCGGATCATGCGCATGCCCGATTCGACGTTCACCAGGACCGAAACCAAGACCTCCAATGATGGCGGGTTCGAACTGGTAGTTAACGGCAAGTACCACATCCCGGCCTCACAGATTGTCTGGACCACCAAGCTGACCACCTTCAAGGCCCTGTTCTACAGCAAGGCCGACGATTTTAAAGGCCAGCCGGAAGAGGACTACTGGAAGGCGGTCGATATCAACTGGGAAAACACCTTCACGGCGCAAGTGGCGAAATACCTCGCCGTTTCCCTGTATATCCAGTGGCTCTACGACAAGGAAATCGACAAAGGCGGGCGGTTTAAGGAAACGCTGTCGCTGAATTTTACCTGGAAGATCATGTAAGTCCCGGCGGACAATACACCTTGGGCCGGTACATGTCCACCGCCTTTAGAACGGCAAAGCCGAACGGGGCTGCCAAAGCCCCATCCCGGTAGTATTCGGAAACGTAATTCTTTTTCTTTTCCCCAAAATCCGCTTGCCTCACCCGCTACGAGATTATATACTTGATCCGGAACGGGCAGCGGCTTAAAGTTGCACTGAGTAATACACCAGGGCGTCAGCAAAAGAAGTGGGCCCCTCCGGCTCCGGGGCGATAAGCCGCGAAGGGGGGTGTTTTCACCGGGTTTTTCTTAAAATAAACGCCCGGATGGGCCGGCCATCAAATGGAGGCGAAGGTGTATCAATTTAAACATCCTGACCCGCGAAAGGAGGTTACTATCGCCAAGCGCTAATTGTCTGATTACTAATGCTCCTCTTACCATTTCATTTATCCACGGAGGAACACAGAATGAAAAAAATCACCGCCCTTCTGGTAATCGTCCTTTTGGCCACATCATCCCTCGCCGTGGCCCAGATCGAAAGCTCAATTACCTCCGCCAACGACGCGTTGACCAATGCCAAACTTGAGCGCATACCGTTTCGGGAACCCGCCCCGACGATGTGGTATGTGCCCCACGAAATGGTGGTCAAACTGTCGGCGGCGGTCACCGAGGCCGATCAGTTTGCCGTCACCTGGGAGAGGGACGCCGTCCTCACCGGCAATCCAAAATTGGACGAATTGAATAAAAAATACCGCGTGAGCCGGTTTGTCCGCGAATTTCCGGATAAACCGTCACGGACGGTTGATGAGCAAGCCGACGAACTTTCGCGCTATTATCTCATGACCTTCGGCAAAGAGTTCGAGCTAAAAGAAGTCCTGGCAGCATATAAAAAATGCGCCGAAGTGGAAAACACCGAGGCCATCGGCGTGCATCCCACCTACGAACGGATTCCCAACGACGTGTTTTTCGCCTCCTATCAATGGAATTTGAAGGACCCGCAGGACAACGATATTGATGCAACCGATGCTTGGGATCTAGAAACCGGTGATGAAAACGTCATCCTGGGCAACCTGGATACCGGATTACAGTACAACTCCCGTGATCTGGGTGATTCGGCGCCCTGGACCAACGGGAATGTCTGGATCAACTGGACGGAATACGAAGGAACTCCCGACGTCGATGACGACGGCAACGGCAAAATCGACGACTGGATCGGTTGGGATTTTGTGGATAACGTCTACGGTGCCTGGCCCGGCGAAGATGCCGACGAACAAGACAATGAACCCACTGACTTTAACGGGCATGGTACCCACGTTGGCGGAATCATGGGGGCGATTACCAATAATGCGTATGGTATCGCCGGGATCGACGGTGGCTGGGCCACACCGGCCAATGGCGTCAAAATTATGGCCTGCCGCATCGGCTGGTCCGCCCCGCATCCGGTGTATGGCTATGAAGTCGGTTATGTGCGCATGGATTTTGCGGCGCAGGCAATGTATTACGCCACCGATATGGGCGCCGTGGCGGTCAACTGCAGTTGGGGTTCCTCGAACTCCGGCGGTCTGGGCGCGGCGGTGACCTATGCGATCAACAATGGCGTAATCGTCTGCGCCGCCGCAGGCAATGATGGCTCGCAATCGGCCAGCTACCTCGGCTCGCGCACCGACGTGATCAATGTCTGCGCCACCAACAGCAGCGATATCAAGGCCTCGTGGTCCAACTACGGCACCTGGGTCGATATTGCCGCCCCCGGAGTGGATATCGCCAGCACCTACTCCGATCACTACACGCCCGATGTTTTTGTCCTGATGTCCGGGACCTCGCAGGCCTCACCGCATGTTTGCGCCGCGGCCGGGATGTTGAAATCGTATGTGCCTACGCTCACCGCCGGTGAGATCACCGACCTGATTCTGGACCATACCGATTACATCGATGATCTCAACCCCGCCTACGCGGGCAGGATGGGCTCCGGGCGGCTGAATGTCTTCCGTTCGCTGGATGCCGCTATCGCTCCTTCGGTGACGGTTATCCAACCCAACGGCGGCGAGGTACTGTATATCGGCCAGGAATACGATGTCATGTGGGATGCCTCGGACAACGTCGGCATCGACTCCTCGATGATTGACTATTCCGTCGACAGCGGCGAGAACTGGACCTGGTTGGGCAGTGTGGCCGGCAATCCGGGAATCTGGACCTGGACCGTCACCGGGCCACCCTCCTCCACCTGCCGCATGCGCGTGACTTGCTATGACGGCGAGGGCATACCGGGTTCCGATATGTCCGACGATGATTTCTGCCCGCCGTACAAAGTCGCCGGAGAAATCGGCATCGCCATCGCCGCCGCCGATGCCATCCCGACGCAGTTTGCTCTTTATCAGAACTATCCCAACCCGTTTAACGCGCAGACCAATTTCCAATATGCGTTGCGCGAGGATTGCCACGTCCGCCTGGAGGTCTACAACGTCCTCGGGCAACGGGTGGATATCCTGGTTGATGAATTCCAACCGGCGGGCCACCATACCGCCCACTGGGATGCCGGCAATCTGGCCAGCGGGATGTATCTCTATCGTTTGCAGGCCGACAACTTCACCGAAACGCGCAAGCTGGTGCTGATGAAGTAATTCATCCGCGCGCCGATTCGGACTAGTGTTTACCATTGCCCCTCTGACTGAGAGAGGGGCAATGGTTTTCACACTAAAACAGCGGTACAGGATTGAGGCTGCCCCTGCCTGACAACCCAAGGATAACATATAATGAATAACGGTTATTGCATTTGATCGATGAAATGATCTTACGCCAAGTATTTCTGATTGATTATTATAGGGGAAGATTTTTAAGCAAAGGAGTTATCATGACGAGGAAGAACAACCGGTTGACCACCAGCCAGGGGAAAGCGGTCGGTGACGATCAGCATTCGCTGACCGCCGGCGGGCGCGGCCCCATCCTGATGCAGGACATTCACCTACTGGACAAGCTGGCCCACTTTGATCGGGAACGCATCCCCGAGCGAATCGTCCACGCCAAGGGCGCCGGGGCGTACGGGGTTTTTGAGGTGACCGACGATGTAACCAAGTATACCAGAGCCCACTTCCTGGGTGAGGTCGGTCGGAAAACAGAAGTGTTCACCCGTTTTTCCACCGTCGGCGGCGAGAAGGGTTCGGCGGATTCGGAACGGGACCCGCGCGGGTTTGCCGTTAAGTTCTACACCGAGGAAGGCAACTATGATTTCGTGGGCAACAACACACCGGTGTTTTTTATCCGCGACCCGCTGAAGTTCCCCGATTTTATCCATACCCAAAAGCGGCATCCGGCGACGAATTGCAAGGATCCAAACATGTTCTGGGATTTCCTGTCGCTGACCCCGGAGAGTATCCACCAGGTGACCGTGCTGTTTTCCGATCGCGGAATCCCGGCGTCGTACCGCAATATCAACGGTTATAGCGGGCATACGTTCATGTGGTATCGCGACAAAAAGGAATATTACTGGGTGAAAATTCACTTTAAGACCGAGCAGGGAATTAAAACCCTGACGCGCGAGGAGGCCGGACGCCTTGCCGGAGAAGATCCGGACCACGCCACGCGGGATTTGTACAACGCTATCGCCCAGGGAGATTTCCCGATATGGCGGGTGTATGCACAGATTATGCCGCCTGAGGATGCGGCGACGTATCGTTATGATGTCTTCGATATCACCAAAGTGTGGCCGCATGGTGATTACCCGCTGATTCCGGTGGGACGGATGATGTTGAACCGCAACCCGGAAAATTACTTTGCCGATGTGGAACAGGCGGCGTTTTCGCCGGGCAACTTGGTACCCGGCATTGCGCCGTCACCGGACAAAATGTTGCAGGGGCGCCTGTTCAGCTATTACGACACGCACCGCCACCGCCTCGGCCCGAATTATCATCTGATTCCGGTAAATGCGCCCAAAAACGCCGCCGAGCAGAGTAATCAGCGGGACGGGATGATGCGAACCGACGATAACGGTGGGGGGATGCCGCATTACTATCCCAACACGCAGGGTGGACCCGAGCCGGATGCGCAATTCGACGAGCCACCGCTGCCGATCACCGGGGATGCTGACCGCTACGAGTATACCCACCCGAACAGTGATTTCGAGCAGGCTGGGACATTATACAGCCGGGTGATGACCGACACCGACCGGGAGCACCTGATCGGCAATCTTGTGGCACATTTAGGGAATGCGCAAAAACGCCTCCAACTGCGACAGACCGCGCTGTTTTATTTGGCCGACGAGGAATACGGGCGGCGCGTGGCCGAGGGCCTGCAACTAGAAGTCGGGGAGGTCAAGCGCCTGGCCGCGATGTCGCAGGAGGAGCGGGTGCAAGCCACGCTGAAATAGGCGGTAGCTCACCCAGAGTGACGAGCCCCGTAGCCCCTAGCATGGTGGGCTATTGTTTTCGCTGCCTGCGCCTATGGATTTACCAGAGAACCATCAATTATTCTGCGTCGGTGCAGAAACCATCGCGCAGGCGCCGAAAAGATAAACCCACCGGGCGCTTCGCTTCGGTGGGCTACCGACTAAGACCACCCCGGCGGCAGGTGTTGCTACAACCATGCCCATGATATGGTTTTAGGGGTGGCCGGATCAATTCCCGATGCATTTTATTTGTAAAAATTTGGCCGGTATCGTATGTTTTTGAGTTGGCGGATGTATTTCGGCCGCCGGGGGGAGTTCGGCAGGTCAAGACCTGAGTGGTCCTGACGAGGTATATTGAGGTGGGATAAATCATGGTGCAGGCACTTTTCAATAGAATCTTCGGTTCGAAACACGACCGGGACGTCAAGAAGATCAAACCGATTATCGAACAGATAAACGAATTCTACGAGGAATATCGCGACCTCTCGGATGACGCGCTGAAAGCCAAGACCGTGGAATTCAAAAAGCGTCTGGCCGGCGATGAAACAGTCGATGATCTCCTTCCCGAGGCGTTTACGGCGGTCAAAGAGGCCTGCCGCCGGCTGGTCGGCGAGCGCTGGGATGTCGCGGGAATCGAAACCGAGTGGGACATGGTCCCGTACGATTGCCAGCTCGTTGGCGGGGTAGTCCTGTACCAGGGTAAAATCGCCGAGATGGCCACCGGTGAGGGCAAGACGTTGGTTGCCACCTTGCCGTTATATTTGATGGCGCTCTCCGGCAAGGGTGTGCACCTGGTGACGGTCAACGACTACCTTGCCCGCCGTGACTCCGAATGGATGGGCCGGATATTTACCACCCTCGGCTTAACCATCGGGTGCATCCAAAACGACATGGACCCCGAAACCCGCCGCAAAAATTACGCGTGCGATGTCACTTACGGCACCAACAACGAATTCGGGTTCGATTACCTGCGCGACAACATGGCCGTGCGCGTCGAGGACCGGGTGCACCGCAATTTCCATTACGCTATCGTCGATGAGGTCGACTCGGTACTGGTCGACGAGGCGCGTACCCCGCTGATTATTGCCGGGCCGGTTGCGCACCAGCAGGACGAGCGTTACACCGAAATGCGCCCGCTGGTCGAGCGATTGAACCGTCGCCAGACAGACATCTGCAATAAACTGATCGCCGAGGCGGAGAAACTCTGGTCAACCGACGAATACGAAGCGGGGATCAAACTCCTGGCGGTCAAACGCGGCGCATCCAAAAATAAGCGCTATCTGAAATTCATCAAGGAGCAGGGCGTCAAGAAAATGATCGCGCGCGTCGAGTCCGACTATACGCGGGACAAACGCATGGACGAAATCGACGACCTGCTGTATTACGCATTGGATGAACGCGGCAACACCATCGAACTGACTGAAACCGGCATGAACAGTTTGGAACCCAAGGAACAGGATATTTTCATCATCCCCGACATCGGGACGGAAATCGTCGAGCTCGAAGGACGCGATGACCTCAGCGACGTCGAGCTGGCGCGTGAAAAAGATAAAATCTACCGCGTGCACTCCGAGCGTTCGGAAAAAGTCCATAATGTCAGCCAGCTTTTAAAGGCCTATACGCTGTTTGAAAAGGACGTCGAGTATGTCGTGCAGGACGGCCGGGTGATGATTGTCGATGAGTTCACCGGGCGGTTGATGCCGGGGCGGCGGTACTCCGACGGTCTGCACCAGGCGATTGAGGCCAAGGAACGGGTCAAGATCGAGGGCGAGACCCAAACGCTGGCGACGATCACCCTGCAGAATTATTTCCGGTTATACGACAAGCTGGCGGGGATGACCGGTACGGCGGTCACCGAGGCGGCGGAATTATTTGATATCTACAAGCTGGATGTTACCTCCATCCCGACCAACAAGCCGATCCGCCGGATTGATTTTGATGATGTGATTCTCCGCACGCGCCGGGAAAAATTCAACGGGATCATTGAGGAAATCGCACGGTTGCATGAGGCCGGCCGACCGATTCTGGTCGGAACGGTCTCAGTCGAGGCCTCAGAAACTCTTTCGCGGATGCTCAAACGCAAGGGGATCAAGCACAACGTGCTCAATGCCAAACAGCATCAGAGCGAGGCGGAGATCGTGCAGTTTGCCGGGCGGCGGGGCGCGGTGACCATCGCCACCAATATGGCCGGGCGCGGGACGGATATCAAGCTGGGCCAGGGCGTGGTCAAACATCGCCACTGCGCATTAGTTGACCCGGGTGGTGAGACCGATGTCTGCCCCTACATCGATGAACTTAAATGCCGCGAGGACGTGCCCTGCGGATTGCAGATCATCGGTACCGAGCGGCATGAGGCGCGGCGGATCGACCGGCAGTTGCGCGGCCGCTCCGGACGGCAGGGTGACCCCGGCGCATCGCGGTTTTTCCTGTCGCTGGAAGACGACCTCATGCGGCTGTTCGGCTCGGAGCGCATCGCCACGGTGATGGACAAGCTGGGCGTAAAGGACGGCGACGTCATCGAGCATCCGATGGTCACCAAGTCGATCGAACGCGCGCAAAAGAAAGTCGAGGGCCAGAACTTCTCCATCCGCAAACACCTGCTCGAATACGACGACGTGATGAACCAGCAGCGCGAGGTGATTTACGACCGCCGCGCGGCGGCCCTGGAGCGCGAGGACATGAAAGAAGAAGTCCTCGAAATGATTGAAAAGGTCGCCGAAGACATCCTCGACCGCCATTGTCCCGCCAGCGGCGCGCCCGAACAGTGGGAAACCGGCGCCCTGAAAAACGAGGTGTTCAAGACATTTCTTGTCGATTTGAAACTTGAGGAAACGGATTTCGAATCGATCAGCCGTTATGACCTCAAGGAAAAAATCCAGGACCTGGCGCGGGCCAATCATGAGAACAAGGAGAAGGCCCTCGGCGCGCCGTTGATGCGGCAGTTGGAAAAGTTCGCCATCCTGCGGGTCACCGACGAACACTGGCGCGAGCACCTCTATGAAATGGACCAACTCAAGCAGGGTATCGGCCTGCGCGCCTACGGCCAGCGCAACCCGCTGATCGAATTCAAAAAAGAGGCGTACAGCGCATTTGCCGAACTGGTACAGACCATCGACCGCGAGGCAGTCAGCATGATCTATCGCATGCAGGTCGCCACCAGGGAAACCCAGGTCCCGCAACCGCAGGCCATGACCGAAGTCCACGAGGCCGCCGACCGTATGGGCTACCGCGAAGCCCCGGAGGAAGCCCGCAAAGGGGGCAAGAGAAAGCCGATCAAGCGCCAGGTCCCCAAAGTCGGCCGCAACGACCCCTGTCCCTGCGGCTCGGGGAAGAAATACAAGAAGTGCCACGGGGTGAAGGGGTGAACGAAGTATATCTTATCGGCACGCATTGCATGCACCTCTAAAAACATATAATTTATTTATAGGTCTTGTCAGGGGATAATCGACAATCCCACCGCCCGGCACATATTTTTCCATCAAGTGTTTATTCGTACGCACCGTTTAGCTGGAAAATTCTCCCTTAAAATCCTTGGTAATGTCCTTATTTGATTTTTTCTTGGCACCAGACTTGCCTCCAGATTTTTTATTACAACCTTACATTCCCCGACCGCTTAGGGCTTTGTAGAAACTCCGCCATGTCATTTTATTGCGCTGTATCTTATTGTCTAACAATATAGTACGATTTATTTCACTACTGTAGCACTTTTTTGATTGTTTTTTCAAACGATACGCCGTATACAGTATAGTAATATGAAATAATGGAGGCGCTATGAATGAAGAACAAAAACGAATCGCTATCCAACTTGCCGATGAAAAGATACGTGAGCTACAGGCGTTTATCCAATCACTGAGAAATGGCGACGTAACCCGCTCTAAGGCAAGGAAAAGGGGCCACCGGGAAAATACTAAACTACACTTGTTGGCAAAGGCAATACACCGCGATTTGTCAAATACTGATGCCCCATCAACTCCCAAGGATATATACTCCCGCGTTGGAACTTCGGAAAGCTGCACCGACGCACAAGTTAGATTAGCTCTCGGGCGGTATAAAGACGAATTGTTCGATTCGCCAGAATATGGTAAGTGGCAAACAGTTGAACAAAAAATAGAGAGGCAAGGTGCGTTAAATTTATAAAAAGAACGGCGGGCACCCGACCAAGAGTAATCCCGCCGTTCCAATAACATGAAAGCATCCCAATGAAGGAAAGCCCTCATGCTTAATACGCAAAATCGCTCACCACCGTTTGTAACTTCCTGAAAATATAGGGGCTTACACGGATTAGGCCCGTGTAAGCCCTGATCCTTTAGCGGCCCCTGAAGCTCAATTGGATTGAGCGCCGACCTGCTAAGTCGATGGCTCCCGGTTCGAGTCCGGGCGGGGGCACCGCTTTTAACGCCCCGCCGGGTGGGACAAACACCCAGCGGAGCTAACACAGACCACGCGGAACTGGCCGCATAGCCATGCCACTGAAAATATCGGCCTTTTCCGCTAAAAGTCAAGAGGAAAAGGCCATGAATCGGCTGAAACGAGAGAAACAGCAAATGGTTTTGAGTCTGCTGGTCGAGGGTAACAGCATCCGGAGTGCCGAGCGGATCACCGGCGTACACCGAGATACGATTATCCGCCTGATATGCCGTGTCGGGGCACGCTGTGAGCAAATCCTCGACGAGCGGCTGCAAAACATTCCCATGAAACGAGTTGAAACCGACGAAATCTGGACTTTTGTCCACACTAAAAAGGAACAACTCTCCCCGCTTGAGAGGCACGGTGAGAAAGGCGACCAATTTGTTTTCATCGCAATGGACGCGGAAACAAAACTTATCGCCTGCTACGTGGTCGGCAAGCGTAACGGTCACAATGCTTACCGGCTCATGGACGAACTGAGAAAGCGGGTCACCGGTCGAATCCAGTTGACCACCGACGCTTTTAATGGTTATGTAGGGGCTGTTGACCGGGCTTTTGGTTGTGCTATCGACTACGCTCAGTTGACCAAAATTTACGGGAGTGGAAACGGCGACCACCGGCATGAAGCGTATTCGCCAAGAACAGTAACAGGGATAGAGACTGCGACTATGATGGGTGATCCTGACCCGTGTTATGTTTCCACTTCTTACATCGAACGACAGAACTTGACGTTGAGGATGGCAATGCGGCGGTTTACTCGCCTGACCAACGCTTTCAGCAAAAAGCTGGAATGCTTGAAGGCCGCGCTTGCGTTGCATTTTTGGCATTATAACTTCATGCGAACTCACGGAACGCTGCGAATGACCCCGGCGATGGCATCTGGTGTTATGAATACATTCGCAGATTGGGGAGAAATATTGGATTGAAAGAAAAAGAGAGCGATCAGATACGGGGGCAGTATCTTTAGGCATCAGAGAAAGGAGTCTACCATGTCTAAACCGAAACCGCCATATTATTTCAAGGAAGATTCGGACGCTTATCACTGGGAACGGAGTTGTTCCAAAAACCACTATCCAAACCCAGGATGGAAAAAGTCGAACACCTTGCCGAGTGGCAAGAGAGACCAGTGTAACGAATGTAAAACGAAGTAAATTTATCATTTGGTGCCTTGCTCCTGTATCTGTCGCTCTATCATTTTTTCTAAACGCCAAACTGAGGGTAAGCCAAGCATAGAACATATTTCGCAAAAACAGTCGTAACATAAAGTGTGGCCATACCTTATATGGGGGTCTACTAGCCGCCATATTTCGTCTGGTGCTGAGAAATCGTGAACCGTCCGGCCGCAAGCCCTACAGTATGACGGGCCATGCAAACCTAAAACTCGTCTACTAAACAGCTTGCAATACAACCGGACTTTCTTGAAGTGGAGGGATCGAAAATGATTCAAACGGATTTGTTCGGCCATTACGATTTGACGAGTCCGAATATCCATAGCCGGATTACCCAAATTAAACCAGGTGTTTATGCGCTTGGTGAGCCAAGTGGAGACGGTGGACTTGATGTTTACCGTACCGGCAGATCGGACACAAATTTGAACAATCGCTTGCATGATTACCTTAAACCTCCCGTCAAATACTCCGCATTTATGTGGAAGTATTGCGAGAATGCCAAGGAAGCGTACGAACAAGAGTGTCTCCTTTGGCATAAGCTTACGCCCAGGGACAACCCAAACCATCCGGATAAACCAAGCGGGACTAATTATAAATGTCCGGTTCAGAATTGTCCCCATTAATGTTCTCCGTCTGGGTTGCGTTCCATGAGCCGTAGAACGTCGAAAAGCGCAACACAATAACCACTGTGCCAAAAGTCGCTTTCGGGGGTGTTTGATTTCAAACGCCCCTTATATTTTTTTAAGAAACCGCGCTTGCTCAAATTTTCTTTCAGTTTTTCCGCTCTCGTTTTTATTAACTCTTTGACTCTATTTGAGATAAGCCAATAACCCTTTTGAGTGGACATACTATCTCCTAATTAGGACACTACCAAATCCTTGCTCATCAGTGTTTTTTGATTATCTTAATCATGGTGGGAATTTACGCGGTCGACGCCGTGTCTTGTGCGGGGGGGCTGGGAATCTCGGTTTTGGCGGCCGGTGCCAAAAATAGGAGTAGTTGGTGTTGTCTCTACGGCTTAGCCGAACGCAGGAGAGAGAAATGATTGAAATAGGTCGGGCAACGCTTAAAAAAGCGGCGAAAATGTCGCTGACTTTGGCAGTCATTTTGCCGTTGATGACTTTCGCCGGTTTTGCTTCGGCAAAGTCGATAACGATGGAGTACTCCTTTGAACCTCCGAGTATTCAGGAGATCACCCTTGACGGTAAGCAATATCATCGGGTAACAATGCCGGATGCTCCGCGCAGCGGAAATGTCGGCCAACCGGCATTGCCGGCGCGCGGCGCGAAAATTCTCCTTCCGTTTGGCTCTGCGGTCGTTGGGATCGAGGTCGTCCCGGGAGAAAAAGTAGTGTTGGGCAGTGGTTATCTTGTCGAACCGGTGGCCCAGCCGGTCCCACTATCGCGGGACTACGGGATGGCGGCACCCTTTGTCCGGGAAGAGAGCATCTATTCCTCAACTCAACCGTTTCCCGGAGCCGAGTTCGTGGAAATCGGGACCCAAAATTTCCGGGGTTATCAGATCCTGGTCTTAAGGCTACATCCCGTTCAGTATATCCCCGTACCGGGAGAGTTGTATTACTATCCCCGCCTGACTGTTCACGTTAGTGTAAGTGATATGAGTGAACCGGCCCTGCTTTTCCGTGGTGTACCTCAGGATAAAGCGGAGATTCGAACCAAAGTAGACAACGCGGCCTTTATCGATACCTACCCGATAACCGCCCAGCGTACCGCCGGCGATTATGACCTGTTGATCCTCACCGACCCGTCGTTGGTCGAGGCCTGGCAACCGCTCAAGAATTATCATGACTCGACCGGGACGCCGACCGAAATTCATACTCTTGCCGATGTGGGCAGTACGGACCCTGAGGATATACGCGATTACATCCGGGAGCGATACCTCAATGACGGTATCGAGTATGTCATTGTCGGGGGTGATGATGACGTGATTCCGGTCCGGTTTTTTTATTGTCAGGTAGGAGTACCTCCGCCATATTGTACCATCCCATCCGATTTATATTATGGCTGTCTTGACGGTACGTTCGATTATGATGGAGATGATTTATGGGGGGAACCCCGGGATGGCGACGGTGGGGGCGAAGTCGATTTACTGGCGGAAGTGTACGTCGGGCGCGCGGCCGTTGATGATACCGCCGAGGTCCGGCGGTTTGTGGAAAAAACCATTCAATATGCCGCGACGAACTTCCCTTACCTCGGCAATGTTCTCATCTGTGGCGAAGAATTGGGCTTCGGGGGGGAGTGGATCTATGCCGCCGGTGCGCTCGAGCTGATTATTGATAGTTCCAGTGTCAACGGTTATACAACGACAGGTATTCCCTCGGACGTGTACGATGTCGCCCGGTTATACGACCGCGACTGGGCGGATAACGATTGGCCGAAATCGGAATTCGTTTCCCGGGTAAACGACAACGTTCATCTCATCAATCATCTGGGCCATGGTAATTCGACTCAGGCCATGAAAATGCGCTTAGATGATATATTAACGGAATTAACCAATGACCAGCATTGCTTCATTTACTCGCAGACCTGTCTGGCTGGAGCATTTGACAGTGTGGGAATTGATCCGGATCCCATTGACGATTGCTGGGCGGAATGCATGAATGTCAAAACCGATGCCGGCGCGTTCGCGGTGGTAATGAATTCTCGTTTTGGTTGGGGCCCTTCCTATGACTCACTTGATATCCTTGATGCCCCCTCACAGAAATTTAATCGTGAGTTCTGGGATGCGGTGTTCAATCCGGATGAGGCAAAACCGGAATTGGGCCGGGCCAATCAGGATTCCAAGGAAGATAATCTGGCGGACATTGACAACCGCTATATTCGCTTTTGCTATTATGAATTAAACTTATTCGGCGATCCGACTATACGCCTTAAGACACCCGAATCACTTGTTTTCAATTATCCACAAGGTTGCCCGGAATATTTTTTCCCGGGGATATCGACAACCATCCCGGTAACAATAGCCGGCGCATTCGGTGGGGTGACAGTGCCCGGTAGCGGACAGGTCCATTACGCCGTCAATGGTAGTGCATTTCTGACTATACCGATGACTGAACACTCGCCGGGACATTATGAGGCAAAGCTGCCTGGGGCTGAATGTGGTGATCACGTGGAGTATTTCGTCAGTGTTGAGGAGGCAATAAAGGGACGGCTGTATGATCCGCCCCCGAGTTCACCTCTACTGGCGATCACAACAAGCGAGGTTCAAGTCGTTTTCACTGATGATTTTGAGACGCATCAGGGCTGGACGGTCTCCGGTGACGCCGAACAGGGCCATTGGGAACGCGCAGTCCCCCAACCCAGCAATTGCGCCGCAGTGCTCGGTGACTTTGACGGCTCCGGGAAATGTTACGTTACCGGCCATCGACCGGGATACTGTTGGGATGTTAACTATGGTACGACGACACTGATTTCGCCGCCATTTGATCTATCAACCGGGGATGCCGTGATCTCTTACGCGCGCGCCTACCTCAATACATACTTAAGCCAAACACCGGAGGATGTGTTTGAAATTTACATCTCCAATAATAATGGGGCGACATGGGCAACCGTCGAGACCATTGGCCCAATCGAACAGGCGTCCGGGGGTTGGTATGAACATTCATTTTGGGTGAGTGATTTTGTGGAACCGACCGCTCAGGTGCGGATGCGTTTTGATGCATCCGATTTAAACGTATGGAGCAATGTCGAGGCGGCGCTTGACGCCTTCCAGGTAACGCTCTATTCCTGTTACCCGTGCGATTGCCCGAATTTTAGCGATCTGAACATCGACGGGGATTTGGATCCTCTTGACGTGACCTATATCGTGAACTGGGTGTACAAAGGTCTCGATGCCCGAATACCGATCCCGACCTGTCCCGCGGAGAACGGCGACTGGGATTGCAACGGGAATGTAAATCCGGTGGACGTTGCCTACTACGTCAACTACGTGTATAAGGCGATGGGGAACGGTCCATGTAACCCGTGTGCCGAATAGCAGCAAAGTTTGCCGATGTTGGGGCAGATGTGGACAGTTTGCCGCCCTCAATCAGGATTGCCATGATCATCGCAAAACTAAAAAAAGAAATCGCCAAACACGACAAACCCGAGAACCGGCTCAACTACCAGCGTTTCTTCAAAGAAAAGCTCGATGATCCGGTGGGCATTAAAACGGCGGTGCTACGGAAAATCTCCAACCAGTGTTTCAAAGAGATTAAGCGTGAATCCAAAAAACAAATTTTCGCCTATTGCGATCAGTTGCTGGCCTCCGACGGAAAATATATGCGGTTTTTCGCCTTTGATTGGGCCGACAAAATCAAGGATCAATACGCCAAAGGCGATTTCTCACGGTTTGCCGGGTGGCTGAAAAAGTATGTGGACAATTGGGGGGCTTGCGACCACCTGTGCTGCTGCCCATTGGGGCATCTGATCTTACAATTCCCGGAGTTGGCCGCCAGAACGAAAAAGTGGGCCAAATGCAAGAACCGGTGGGAGCGCCGGGCCGCCGCGGTGTGCCTAATCGTGCCGGTGCGCCAGGGATTGCTCCTGAAGGAGGTCTTTCGGACAGCGGATTTGCTGCTAACCGATGACGACGATATGGTGCAGAAGGGGTACGGTTGGATGCTGAAAGACGCCAGCAACCGGTTTCCTGATGAAGTGTTCAATTATGTTGTAAAAAACAAAAGGCAGATGCCGCGAACTGCCTTGCGCTATGCCATCGAAAAACTCCCGGCCAAAATGCGCAAAGAAGCGATGAAGAAAGACTGGTGATCGGCGGGGATGACAAATTTGAGTCGCATACTACATTGTGGGTGACGAGTACACTGCAGTTGTGACAAAAATTCAGGTGCAATGCATTGCATAGCGCGTGTCGACGACTTTATGCATTAGCTTTGGATTTCTTTGTCAGAAATCACCCCCCGATTACTTATTGTAGTCCATTAACTATTGACTTTATCTCATAGAAACATATATTGTTATAGTTCTCAAGGGGGGCATGACGCCGAAGTGCTCGGCGGCATCCTAACGATTTGGGACGTTTGTATCGCCCGCGGGTTTCCATGGGGTGGATGTGGGTGGAGTGTATTGTGTCTGGAAATCCACACATCGTCGAGTCCCATACTACAGGACAATCGTCGCTCGGTGGCTTGGTTTCCCTGGCCTACCTTCTGGCCGTTCTCTCGGGGGCGGCCGCGCTGGTCTACCAGGTGGCCTGGGTGAAGATGCTGGCCTTGACCTTCGGGAGCACCACGGGCGCCGCCGCCGCGGTAATCGGCGGTTTTATGGCCGGGATGGGCATCGGGGCGCGAACCTATGAGCACCTGCACCGCCGATTCAGC
>SDBS01000095.1_pt1 | contig 66562 bp, 44 predicted proteins | sample 2277091 | NCBI WGS metagenome assembly SDBS01 (sample SAMN10404972, study PRJNA504765) | marine sediment metagenome | isolation source: marine sediment core GS10_PC15, 163 cmbsf | place: Arctic Ocean: Southern Knipovich Ridge | collected 2010
TCCTTGTTAAAGTTTTGCTTCTTCAACAAGAAATACGGATGTGACCCGCCGCTTTCAAGTCCTAATTCGGACCGCTGCGGCTACCGGATTTCCGGAATTTACAGAAAGTAAGTTACAGGAACTGTCACAGCCTTTCCTTGCTACTTACAGTCTTGAAGCTCTGCTGCATGTCGAATCTGTTTCAGCGGCGATATCTGATATCTCCGTTGACAGTATTCCAGGAGGCATAGAATGCTGTCTTGCGTACTCGAGGCAGAGACTGGAAGAGATCGAATCCAATTCAAAGGGTTCGGTCCCGGAGGAGTTGTCAGACGCATCGAAGGATGACCATTCAGATGAATGGCAGGTAACCTCAACAGCAGGACCTGCCTGGGGAGCTCTGGTCAGCGGGTATCCCGCGAGTGATCCACTGATCAGGGTAGGCAAAGTCCTGGAATTCAAGCTTGGGTTGGAGATCAGTGGTGAATGGAGCAGGAAGCACAAGCGTGAGATAGTCGAATTTGGCGGCCGTACCCTGATGAAAAGAAATGAGTTCGAGAATCAGCTTCGGTATTCAGTGCGATATGCCGAAAGTCAGTTTGTTGATAAATTCAGGGCCAGGGAAATTCCCGGCTTGAACAGACGGTATCAGTTTGAGGCATACAGTGGAATCTATGGGTACAGCAGTACGCCATATACAGGAGGTTCAGCAGGGCTCGCTCTGTCGATACTTTGCATGGCAGCTCTGGACGGGCTCAGGGTAAGGAACAGGCAGCGCCGGATTCATCCTGGGACAGCGTTTACAGGTCAGATCGACCTATCAGGTAATGTGCTGAGTGTTGATGACACCGAGATTTCCGTTAAGACGAGGGCAGTGTTCAGGTCTTCATGTACAAGATTCGTGGTTCCTGAAGGAAACTACGATACAGCCCGAAAAACACTTGATGAGCTGAATAATGAGCATTCCAATCGGCCTCTGGAACTGATTTCTGCGACGAATGTCAGTGATATCTATGAAAGTGACCTGATATCGAGTGAAAAGGCTGTTTCAGTTCCGAGTCTTGCGATCAGCAGGGCACGCCGCAAGAGGAAGACTCTGCTGGCAACTGTATCCAGCGCTGTGGCTATTGTAGCATTGGCTGCCGTCGCGATGTTTTCAGCGGTATTTTTCACAAAGAATCTCAACAGTGCGCGTTTCGACGGGCAGCGGATAGAGTTGGTGAACCGGTTCAACAGGGTATACAAAGAAGTGGAGTTGCCTTACCGTGTAAATATCAAGGGCGACAATAATTACATGGATACTAGCGGTAAATCTCATCGCCTGGTAATAGAGGATATTACTGGAGATGGCAATAGAGAACTGCTCTTTATCGGAGTCGGTGTAAATTCGGCTGATACAGACCATTTCGGGACGATTCATGTTCATCTGTTTGATAAAGATGGAAATGAAAAGAGCCATATTGTGGCTTTTGACAGCATTGAAGTGACACTGGGGGAAGATCGAGGTGTTGTTCGTGATGTCAGTTACAACAAGGATGCTGTAGTCGATCTCGATGGAGATGGATTCAAAGAGGTAGTACTCTATTTTGTACAACGACTATGGGCGTCAAGCGGTGTGACGGTCTATTCCCTGAAGAATAAAACGACTCAGACTTTCATGCACCATGGAAATATCCAGAATCTCATTGTTACAGATTATGATGGCGACGGATTCCAGGATATAGTGTTAACAGCTGAATGCAATTACGTTTGGAATTCGGTATTGATAGTCCTTGATCCGGAACACGTGAAAGGATCTTCGCCACTGAGCGAAGAAATTCCTAGGTTTGTAGGATTTGATGATAATGTGGCTAAATACGTGATCTTTATGCCCAAGTCAGTTGTGTTCAAGGCACAACATGGAGTAGTTGAGAACTATGCTGAGAGGCCAAACATAGAAACTCTCTTCGTAAATGACAATGAGCGAGTTGAGATCGGGGTTTGTGAATGGCAAATGGAAAAGACCTGTGCAGTGCTGCTGTATACTTTCGGGCCTGATTGGAGTTGTATAAAGGTATTTCCAACTAATCCATACAATCAGGAGTATAAAAGGTTGGTCCAAAAGGGTGAAAATGAACTGCAGGGAATCGAATATAAGGATTATCTTGAATCACTCAAGAGTAAGTTCCGGTACCTGGATGGAGATACTTTGACATCCAGGCCTGTAATAAACTCCGGATATAAGGCCGTTGTTAATGAATCATCCTGAAGAAGGAATGCTCTGACAGGTATAAGGGAGTTTAATCGAGAGAAACTGATCTGAGGGGACTTCTTGCCGTTTCGCCGAGGGGAATCGTGAAAAAGACTACATCTGACTGTGACAAACACCAGAACCTGCTCAATGCTTTCAAAAGGATCCATGACGTTTTCTCGTCATTCGGGGAGGTAAGCATCGGGGGGCTGAATCTCTATCAGGCCGAAGATCTTGTGCAGAAAGAGATGTTCACCCTGTATAATAGCTGCCAGTCAATGGCGAGGGATATCATCACGAGGAAGATATACGGCTCTTATGCCAGCTACCGATACTGCGGCGATCGCGATGTCGATATCGCGGCGGCAGATGCGGTCAGAAATCTGTTCGGGCATCGTAAGATAGTCAGCAGGAGCAGCAATGTGCCTACAGGCGTCCTCGAAATCGTTGATGTCGTTCAGAAACTGTATGAGATCAATCCGGAACCTAAGGGAACGGATGTGTACTACTGGCTGCGCAGGACCGTTTCCAATCATGTAAGTCACTACAATTACAGCCAGCTGAAGGAGAAGAGCCCTGAATACGCAAATACAGGGAAGAAAATTGGCTGGTTTCTCAAGAACTCAGCGCGATATGAATGCAAGGGTCGGATTGTCAGGGACACTGCAGTTGAGTTCGAGAATACCGAAAGCAGGATGGCATCGGCGGAGGAAATCGTATCGATGTGCGGCCAGATAGAACCGCAGCCGGCAAATATCCCCGCTGCGGTTGACCTGATCTTCGATCTGCTGACAGACCAGGTGAAATTCAGATCCGGGGTATCACTGGGTACCTTGAGAGAGGCTGTTTTCACGATTATCGAGCCGAGATTGCCTTCCTGGACTCCCAGTTTGTCCCAGAAGAGCCCGTCTGATGAGTTTCATATCAACCGGGCCGAGAGGGAAGCAATTCATACTCTTGCCGATATCGCTGTGAGTTACAAGTGGCGGAAAGAATTCGCCGATTTTGAGAAAATAGCCTTTCTCGAAGCTGGAGCTGATTATCTGTTTGATTTTATTCACCGGGGTGGGCGTACAATGTCACTGCACAAGTACCTTGCGGCACATCTTGAAGAATGTTCAAGCGTGTTGTATGAAACGGTGTACAAGGGCAGTGCGCAGCACTTTTTCAAATATCTGCTCGAAGACTGGCGCAGGCGGATGACGAGCGGCAGGCCGGAAAAATTCGACAAAGACAAGAAAAGCCCGGATGCAGAACGCGAGAATGGCGACATATAGTGGGTGGGAAGATGAAACGAAGTGATGAAAAGAGGGGATGTTTATCCCAGGAAAGCCTGGGGGATCTCGCCATTCGAATTGCACAAAGTGCTGGCGACCCTGGAGCGCCTGGGGAAGGTTCGCCGGAATACCTTTCGGTGGACCTTTTTAAACCTGACTGGGAAGAAATGCGCCGGCATTTAGAATCATGTCCTGTCTGTCGGAAAAAACTGGTCGAGGAGATTTATTCGGTCCGCAGGTATTTAGATGGTCTTGAGAATCCGGAGAATATTAAACGGTTTGATGAGATCATGGAGAAATTAGGAGATTCAACTGATTCTGGTGAACATGGACTTGAATATATAGAGACAATTTTACGTTTCGATGCCTACGGTCAGGGAGAAGTTGAAATCGCGCTTGCTGCCGCATCCGGCCCCAAGGATCAGCAACCTATGCGTTTCTCTTCAGAAGATGGAACGATGATTTTAAGGGAGTTTCCTGAAACCAGTTCCGGTCAATCGAGATATCAACTTATTTCTGATGATCCGGGTTTAGCCAGTGATGCAGAAGTAATAATTGGCGAACAAATATTTCATACAACTCTTGAAGGATTACTTATACTCGGGGAGTCTCAAGTCAAGATAACAAAGGATACGGTATTTCGAATAAGAAGAACGAGGACTGAATAAGTATGCCCGCTCCTGCCAGGGAACGGGACGACAGGCGGTCGGAGGCCGCGTACAGAGATGCTCTCACAATTGGAACCCAATCAAAATATTTTAGGTGCTTGCCAAAGTAGATAGGCCGGGCAGGTAGCCCGGCGGGCAGCATTTAACTCAGAATCACTTTGTGTGAGAGGGAGAAGTGTGTCTGGTGGGTTCCAGAGAGATGGCGAGGCGGCAGCATGCTCAGGGCTGCGACAAAGCTGAGCACCGTGATTATTCTGGTCAGGCCTGGAGAGAGGCGCTCAGAAAGGAAAAACAGGAACACGAAGAATGGGTAAGGCATACCCGTGACACTTATCTCAAGATCAACCGGCCTGCACTTGTGGAGCTTTTTAACAAGGACTGGAGTCGTTCTGATGTCGGTTATCCGGAGTGGTTCGAGAAGCTCGCGAAAGTGCTGGCTTCCCCCAAGAGATCGCAGGAGTTTAAGGACAGGCTCCGTTATCTTGTGTTCAATATCTTTGACAGAGTTCCCGGCCTGATCGCCCGGGAGTATTTCGTGTGTTTGATCCTCATCGCTTCCGAAGACTGGGTCAGGCCCCTTGATAACTGGAAGCCGGGAGGGAAGTCCCGTTATTCGCATTACAAATCGCTGATCGATCATCTTTTCGTAAAATACCCTGTCCCTAAGCTTTTCTATCTGCTTGCGGGCACTCACCACAGGGGATGGAACGGAATGGCTTTCTTCGTCAGGGTGGCGAGGGGGGAGAAGGTTGCGAAGTGCTTCGACGGCAGTATCCTCAAACACCCCAGGATCCCGATGACGAAGCGTATGTGTCATCATCTCATGCTGCTGGATGAAGAGGCCGATTTCATTTGCGGTGTCAGGAATGCGCAGGCCATGGCTCTTGGTGGCGGAAAGGAACTCGCAAGGGCACTTGGCTGGACGTTTCTCGGTAGGGGCATTCTCAAGGATGAGGATTTCTGGCTCACCGTTACCCGCTGGTTCTGCGAGCAGCCTGCTTTCGATCACAGCCAGATCGGACCTATCCTTGATTACATCAAGAATAGGCACGAAGCAGACATTGGATTCTCCATGAAAGGGCGTACCGTGCGCTCGCTCACCAGGGATATTGAGGAATGGCACAGGCAGCTTGCAATGGCGGAGAAGCTCACCAGATTCAACTTCAAGGCGAGCGGATTTAATGCTGGGACCTGGGAGCTGGAAGGGCAGCACGGAGGAAAGAGACAGAAGTTCGTGTGGACGATCAATGAGTTAATGACTTCAAAGGATCTGCATGCCGAGGGTAAGACTATGAGGCACTGTGTCTACTCGTATGCAGAAGATATTCAGAAGGGAACATCTTCCATCTGGTCTCTCAGGAGGAATGGGGCACGGATACTAACTGTAGAGGTTTGGAAAGGTGGGAAAAAGGTTGTTCAGGCCAGGGGGAAGTGCAACCGTTCCCCGAAGAAATACGAACTGAACGTTCTCGGCAGGTGGGCTCAGGAAAACGGACTTGTGCTGGATGTGAACAGGTTCTGGTGATATTTTCCAGAAAACCGGTAGCTGGAACAGGAATGATATATTTACGTCTTTGGTGTCTCAGTATCAATGAAACATCATCCCCGCCGATACCCTGAACTCCTGCGGCTTGAACTCTATGGTCTCGTAACGCTGTTCATTTCGCAGGTTGGACAGTCCGATGGTGAAGTATCCGTTGAGCATAAGACTGATCTTGTCGCCCACCTTTTTTTCCAGTCCCAGTCCAATGGTCAGGAACAGCTCGATGGCGGGCAGCTCCGGTTTGATGTCAATCGAGCCGCTTCCGTTCTCCGCTGATAATTTGGCGCTCGTCAGGAACCCGATCTCCGGTCCAGCGATGATGACAAATCCGGGATTCCTGGACAGGTAGTATTTGAACAGGATCGGCATATTGATATAGCTCATCTTGCACTCGTATTTTCCCGAGGGATTGGGGGAGTACATGTCGTAGTAAGCCATGTTGCCCATGGGCGCGTACCGAAACCCGATCTGCAAGGCAAGCCTGTCGTGCAGGGATGCCTGCATGAACAGGCCGCCGCTCAGACGATTGACACTGGAATAAGATGAGGCTTCGCCGACACCCGCAAAGTCGGATCCTGAACCGTATTTCAGGGATACGTTGCTTATGCCGAACTCGAATCCGAATCTCTTGTCCCGTAACGTGCTGCCCGATATCAGCGCGACATTATGAGTTGACTCTTCTCCCGCTGTGACCTCGATTTCAAGCGTTTCTTCCTTGTATTCGTAACGGCTGAAACGAATCGTATGTTTTCCCGGGAGAACATGGAGACTCTTCAACGGGGTCTTTCCGACATGTTTCCCATCGAGATATACATCGCAGCCAGGCGGGTCGGTCGTAAGGTTGAGTTCACCGAACTTTGATTTACGGATTTCTTCATACAGGTCGAATACTTCCTGGGGGTGATGAGCGTGATCGGCCTCAAGATTCGGGATTTCCTCAAGTGCCTTCAGCGCGATCGGCCTGGCCTTGTCCTTTCCATCGGTAAGAATGACGATTGTGATCAGTTCATTGTATACCTGCGCCCTGATATCATCCGGAGTATCCTTGTCTTCGAGAAGAACATTGAGATATTCCTTTGCCTGATCGTACTCCCCGAGCTTTCGGATAAGGCGGATCTCAGTCATGGGCGGTATCTCTTCGGCCTGTGCCGCGATAGCGGAAGCGGCGGGAAGGAGTATTGTCAGCATGATATAGACAGCCGCGAGGCTCTTGATAAATACCCTTGAATCTGATCTGCCCTGGATAATCGTGGTCAAAGTCTCTATCCTTTCGTCAGTCACTCCGCGAACTCATCTCAATTGCTGATCGATCTACATCTCCAGCACGATTGTCTCGCTGTCGAGGTTGAATATCTCTGTGGCGAACTGCCGCATGGCTGAGTAGTCCTTGACCGCTATCGTAGGTGTCTTGACGGTGAGATTTCTCCTCAGCTTGATAGTGTTCTCCCGGATAGTCACGGTCCTCATATATTCGAGGAACTCGTTGGATAGTTCGCCGGCCGCAGGTGCTTCGGTGACCCTGGCTCCCTCGGGGAAGGTGATGTTAATCTCGGCCGATTCCCGCTTGAGGAACGGGAACTGGATGTCATAGTGCCGCGTTTTGCTTTCGAATGCATTGATCAGTGAGCTTCCTGTCCAACTCGAGAAGTCGATATTCATGAGATTGCCGGAAACATCGGCAAACCCATCTTCCAGATAGAGGAACGTCACCGTGATGCTGTCGCCGGTGTCCATGATCATATCGAGAGTCTCTCCGTTATACATATCGGGATAGTATGACTTGATCATCTTCGACAGTTCCTCATCGAGCCTCTCGCTTCCATCCATGCCGCAGGACCTTCGCAGGTTGAGGCAGTACTGGCCGGTCAGGGTGACCGTTGTTACGCAGGAAAGATTCCCTTCTTTGTCTATCTTGGCCTTCGTGAGACTGTTCATGCAGTTCGCGCTCGATGGATTAAGCGGGATTGTGACGAAGTTGTACTTGCCGTTGCTGAATATCTGCATTCCATCGACGCCGCGGCTCATCCACGGCAGCTGATTCAGGCCGCAGTATTGGTTGAAAGGATCCACCCAGTAGGTCTTTCTGTTGTTTTTGACCCTGATCAGAGGATGGTTGAATGCGTCATAACTCGGTGTCCTGCTGTCGAACAATCCCTTGTCGGCGTCTTTGACAAGGACTATCTCCGTCTCCATTCCAGCCTTCCTCAGAAGGGTATTGAGGACATACGCGAGCTCATAGGGACCGCCCTCCTTCAGGACGAAGCTCTCTTCGGGATTGCTGATCGAGTAGAACAGCTCATCCTCTACCGGCTGGAATTCCTCGTGATAATATTCGAGCAGCGAACATAGCAGAGAATCCGAATCCCCCAGATCCATCTGCTTCAGGTCGAAGATGATCTGGTCGAGCGCGAAGCGGTATGTTGTCGCCTCATCCTCGTATTCCCAGGTGGATGGATCGAAATATTCCGCAAAAGCCTTGCCGACCGTTTTCCAGTTCATCACGTATGACGAGCCTTTGAGAGTGCCCGGCATGAGATTCAGGGTTTTCTCGACTACGCTGTTCTGAATATTCCACACGAGATAGCTGAGGCTCGGATTGCCGATATGGTCGGGCGACATGTACTTTTCGACATGGTTGGGGGGGATGACTTCCTTCGTTATCGTATAGGTCTCATATTTTCCATCTGCCTCGGGTTCGAGCCATGTCAGGCTTTCCTTTGGCGTAAGGTTGAATCTCACCGCCGTCCCTTTCGGAGCGGTGAAAATGAACTCTGACCTTACAGTCGGCACTTCCGCCCCGAAATCCCAATCTCCACTCAGCATAGGGTACTCTGACTTGATCTTCTCGCGGACCTCAATTATGGAACCGATCTCTATTCCGGGGAATGCGACCCTGTACTGAACATAGTTGCTTCCCACGTTGATCTTGTGGATATCGCTGCCGGAGACCGCTTGCGTCTTTCCGCTCGGTGATGTGATGCTGGCCTCTATCTTGTATTCCCGGTACCTGCTGTTGAATGTCTTGGAGTAGTAATCGCCGAACTCATCGATGCCCTTCTCGGATAATACCTTGACTCTCCGGACCTGCTTTATTTCGGTCTCGAAGATGATTTCATGCAGGCCTGTCTCGACCAGGCCGGTACGTATCTTGAATGTATGTTCACGGCGCTTGAGGAGGATGACTGCGCTGGCGTCCGGAAATTTGCTGGCAGCCATCTGGCTTACAGTATCAGATACGGTGTATTTCTGCTCTCCGCAGGAAGTGGTGAGCAACGTGATCGACAGAACGATTATCGCGAATGTGAACGATATGTATCGTTTCATTATCCCCTCCTGAATGATACCGGACGAACGGTCATGGCTTCATTTTCCTGAAGACCACTTTTTCACTTTCCAATTTTGAGATCTCATTAAGCTGCGAGGATATCGTATCGTATTCGGCAGGTTGGACGAGCCCGTCACTGATCTCCATCACTCTGTCGAAAACAAGCCCGCCGGCATCTTCCTTCCAGCGTTCCTGGTAGGTGAAGTGCTCGTTTCTGATTTCCAGAGGCTCTGGTATACCCGATGCCTCCATGTCGTTCGGGACGGCCATGGTCATCCGGTACCTGTTGAACCTCGCCAGCCCCAGGTCGAAGGGGTATATCCGTTCCTCAGACTGAAGATCGCCGAAATCCAGTCCGTAGATCAGAGGATCCAGGAATATCGTAGAGCGGAGCTTGACGAATCTTGGAATAGTGCTGTGACATATCAGTGTGAGCTCCTCTGAAGCCTGATCCATACCCTCCAGCTGTACGCTGATGACATCCGCAAGCGGGTATCTTCCAAGGAACAGATCCTTCGCTGTTTTCTCAGGTGAATTTCCTGACCGTCTCCTGAAACTCCATCGGTACATGCTTGCGTATGTCCCTTCGAATACCATCGTATCGATGACCGTTGCCGTTCCGTGAGAATCAATGCTGATACCGGAGTACGTGGACCTCGCATTTCTTCGGCCCTGTCCTACCGGGAGTGTCGTCAGCCTGTTTTCACCTTTGCGTACCACGAGTGCATGGGCTCCCTGTACACTATGGGGCAAAATGCCGTAGCTGCATGTACCGCATGTAGGATCGAGGAATACTGTCTCGCCATCGACCTCAGCGGCGACGATTACGTGATTGAAGTATCCGGGAGAGGGAGCTGGGTCCTCGAGATGTCCTCCGTCATTTGTCCTTACCATTACGAGATGAGATTCTATTCCAGATTCCCTCAACACCGCGGTCAAGGCGACGGACTGGTCCTTGCAGTCTCCATAACCCAGCTTCAAGATCTCTTCGCATGAGTGCGGATCGTATCCACCGAGCCCAAGATAGATCGCGACATAACGGAGATCGTCCTGTATACGACGATAGATCGCTGCGGCCTTAACAGCATCAGAAGACTCGTTTAGAATGCTCACATTTTTCACATGTGAGCCAGGGTTCATGTGGTCGTGAGTCAGCTCGATATACCATTCGACGATACCGTTCCATGAAGAAAGGTCGATGTCCTTACCGAGCTTCTGGTCCCCGCGTATAGAAAACCAGAGTGAAGGGATGAACTGCTGAAGCGGTGGCATTCTGGATTCCTGCTCGAAAGGTTCTATCGCTTCTCGTTCCCATACAAACTCCCTTCGTCCATCTTTAACGTCGTTAGTTCTGTCGGGTTTTACATCCATGCTGACAGCGTTGATGTTGATATCGATGTCAGGGGGATGGATGAGGGTATAGCTTTTCCTGAGTATCGGCAGGTAGTCCTGAAAAACGGCGGGTTCCCAGTAGATCAGGTTCCTGACCTTGTACCGGACGCGTACGTCGATCACCATACCTGGTCTTATCCCGGTGAACCTGAACGCTCTTGTTTTCTGATCGCTGTATAAGACGAAGTTATCGAATTGCGGCAGTGACTGGATATCATCTTTGTCGATGATCTGCGTTCTGCCATTTGGATAGACTGCTGTCCCTTCAATGGAGATGATTTCGCGACCGCTTCCCTCTGGGAATGAGAAGACCCCCTCTTCGGGATGGTTTGACTGAAGGATTTTCTTGATTATGTGGTGGTCCCAATAAGCCTCGCGCTTGCCTTTGATCTCGAATCTCTCCTCATCGAGGAGGATCAGGGCAGTGGCGCCGAAAGTGTCCATCTGAAGGGTGTCAGTGTCGGAATTCGTTTGTGAGGGAGAGGCGGCTGCAGCGGGACTGCAGGAAAGGTTGCCGACATAGATAATGAGAAGGGCAGAGGTCAGCATGAGCAGCATGCCGACGCTGCGATAAGGTAACGGGAAATGGCGAGCCACTCTGTTCATCAATTATTGACCGTTGGTTGTTTTGCCCTGACACCCTTTTGAAGTCAAGCCCTGAAAGATACCGTACCTTATCAAATAGTCTGGATTCTATTCAAGACCCATTATGGCATGTTGTTACGTATTATGAATTGATATAGGACCTGTAGGGAAATGTTCCAGATATTTAGCAAGGTGGCGAGAGATAATCCACCGAAAGATATGGGCGAAGGAGAGCATGCTGAAGATGGATGTGGACTGGTAATGGTGATTATATTGATCCCTTAAGAGGCTGTTTGAAGAAAACGTGTGGTTGGAACAGGAATTGCTCGACAAAAGTAACACATTGTGTTACGTTTCTGATGTAAAACCAAGGTGGAGTGGAAGTGAAAGCATCAGATCACATAATGGAGATGGCTTCAAGCGGCCGGTATCATTTCTCGACCGGAGAGCTCGCACTGGCGACCGGTTCGTCGATGAATGCTGCCCGGGCGGCGATTCGACGGTTGAGGAAGAGGGGGCTCATCGCCACGCCATACCGTGGATTCAATGTGATCGTCCCACCGGAATACAGGAGTATCGGGTGTCTGCCTGCCGACCAGTTCATCGGGCAGCTGATGGAGCATCTAGGGATTTCGTACTACGCCGCGCTTCTCAGTGCAGCCAGATATCATGGTGCGGCTCACCAGCAGCCGCAGGTCTTTCAGGTCATCGTCAAGAAGAACCGCCCCTCGATCGAGTGCGGGAGAGTGCGGGTGAACTTTGTCGCCCGACGGAACATCGATGAGATCCCGGTTGGTTCGTTCAATACGCCGCGCGGGCCTGTCCTTGTGTCCAGTCCGGAGGCGACTGCGTTCGACCTCGTCGGGTATCCCGCCCAGACTGGCGGACTCGATAACGTGGCTACTGTCCTGGCCGAGTTATCGGAATCAATCGATCCGAAAAAACTGATATCCATCACTGCGCTTTCGCCGGCTCCCTGGGCACAGCGGCTCGGTTATCTTTTCGCTTTGATCGGCGCAGACCAGCTCGCAGACGCAGTCGCTGACTATATCGCACAATCATCTCACGAGACCGTTTCGCTCGATCCGGCTGGAACGGGAGTTGGTGCAGTCCGTGAGTCGCGCTGGAAACTGTTTGTCAACACGGAAGTGGAGCCTGACCTGTGATCCCATTAGATTTCATCACCGAGTGGCGCCAGTCCGTTCCCTGGGTAGATGACGCTCATGTCGAGCAGGATCTTATCATCAGCAGGGCACTGGTCGAGATGTTCGACAGCGACGATGTGTTTCGGTCGATGGCCTTTCGCGGGGGTACCGCCCTCTTCAAGCTCTTTCTCACTCCGGCCGCGAGATACTCCGAGGACATAGATCTTGTTCAGATCGATGCCGGACCGATCGGAAGCTGTCTGGACGCCGTTCGGCGGGTGCTTGATCCATGGCTCGGAGAACCCAGGCGTTTGCTGAGAGAGGGGAATGCAGTTCTGATCTACCGCGTTCAGTCGGAGGGATCGCCATCCCTGCCGATCCGGCTCAAGGTCGAAATCAACACCCGGGAGCATTTCAGCATCCTCGGATTCAAAGAGATGGAGTATGAAGTTGAATCCAGGTGGTTTACCGGCGGGGCAGTAGTAAGGACATACGAGCTGGACGAGTTGCTTGGGACCAAATTGCGGGCTCTTTATCAGCGCAGGAAAGGACGGGATCTTTTCGACCTGTGGTACGCCGCCGGGCAGGCATCGGTGGATGAGGATAGAATTATCGAATGCTTCAATGGTTATCTGGGTCGGTCGGAGCTGAAGGTCTCCAGGGCTGAGTTCGAAGCGAACCTGTCCGCAAAGCTGTCCGATTCGAGATTCCTGAATAGTATCGCTCCGCTGCTTGCACCGGATTGTCCCTGGGATGCCGATGACGCCGCAAGATATGCACGGGAAGAACTGCTGGGGCGTATGCCCGGTGAGCCGTGGAAGGGAGCAGTCGTTGACGAACAGGAATAAATATGAATCTCTTGTCCTCAGGCACGCGCCGGTCCTCAAGCAGAAGATCGGCGAGAGCAATATGCGTGGTGATCACATCACTCGAGTCGATCTCGATGGTGATCTCGAGGATCTGGTCAACAACTGGACTAAGGTCAGCGACAGGCGTGTTAAATTGCCGGGTGCCTGTTATTACTCGGTTGTCGAAACGGCGACTCATTATTTCATCCTTTACACATTCTATCACGGGCAGGACTGGTACGGCGGCCACAAGCTTACCGACAGGATCAGGAAGGTGTTTGACGAACATATCCATGATATGGAGGGAGCGCTGGCCGTAGTAACGAAGAGGGAAAATGAGGCTGACGAGCGAGTCGATGCATTCATAACGATCAGCCATATTCATTTTTACTGTTATGCCGTCTGGATGAAGACCGAGTTGGAGTATCTTTATCCCGATGATAGCTGGGAGAACGAGATATGGGGCCGCATTGAGGGACTCGACGGAAGGATCTGGCCTGCAAAAGAAGGCGGGAAGACGAGGTTTTCGTTATATGCTCAGTCAAAGGGTCACGGTATCAAAGGCGACCGCAAGGGGTGGGGCCCCGAAAAAATGAGTTTCAATTACTGGCCATCGCTCAAGAAGGGCGACCAGCCTTATCTGGAAGTTGGTAAGTCCCAGCCTCACAACGAATACATTTCCTGGGATGTCCTGTACAGGCTGATTGATTTTCACGAGCCTGGCGGGCTCTGGGAAAACCGGAACAATCCGAATGTCTTCCAGGAGAACGAGAAGGGTCAGGCGGCATTCGTCATTCTCGATGATTACAGCAGGAGGGTCGCCGGCTCGGCCAATCCTCCATGGGGTTGGGAGGACATCGACGACCGGCACGACTGCGGGATGATTGCGCTGGATCCCGCGCGGCTCGTTTACGACTACCTCGACGGCTTCCCGGAATTCAGCCTCGACTATATACATAATCCGTACATTCTGAAAGGATAGCAGATCTCAGAAAACCGGGGGGAATGGCCGATACGGCGCCTGTTCGTACTCAGTGCCATCGGGAGACATAAAATCCGACAATTTTTGTTTACTACGTAAACGAATGATTACACGTAACTTCTTGCATAATAATCAATTGACTGACCTGCTCCCGTGTGATATCATATGTCCGCTAAGCATGAAAGCACAAATAAACCGTGCATGATGTTTCAGCAAAAGCGGCTCTTTACTGGTAAATGAAAATCACATTATTTGAGTATTTCAGTGGGGTCTGTTCACAGGAGGGTTGGTCATGTCTGCTAGACAGAGCTTGAGGTCTGCGTACAAGGAGATTTCCGAATATCGTGAAGGAGCCCGTTACTGCAAGATGGATCTGCATACTCATTCACCCGCGTCCGAATGCAGCAGCTTCACATTACCTCCTGAGATCGAGGCCGTATTTCCACATGATGTGGATGGAAAAACAAAGAAAATAACTCTCGAGCAGAAGATTGAATTCCTCAAGAAGTTCACATCCCGTTCCAACCCGTTCAAGAAACCATATGGCCGAGCCGCTCTGAAATCTTTTCCACGTCTGGGTAAAAGGCCAGCGTTGAATGTCGTAGGCCTTAATAAGATCGCAGATGCATGGCTGGATGAGATCGAAACAATTCACCCGCTGGATAAGGAAGGTGCCACAAAGGAGGAAAAGAAACGGATAAAGGAAAGTGTCACCAGAGCGATTGTAGATATCGAACGATATATGGCGAGCAGATTCTTTCCGGAAGAATATGTACTCAGATGCCTCCTGGAGGGCATGCAGCTTGTGGCGCTCACCGATCATAACCATCCGGGCTATATTGTGCCTCGGCTTCCGGAGCTCGGAACCTGGTACGACAGTATTCAGGCAGTCAACGAGGTTTATACCAGCGCAATCCATAAAGGTGATCCCAAAGGGAAAGTCCGGGAGACAATACTTGCCAGGCTGAAGCTTGCCAGGAAGCGTATTGATGATGGCTTCGATGAGATCAGCAAGGTGAGCAGCGAGGACAAGAAGAATCACAAGGACAGGGCCAAGAAGCTGAAAGCGATCGAGAAGCGGCGTGATCATATCATCGAGAGGACCGAATACTGGAAGGATGAGGAAAACACCGTCCAGCCCCTGACACTTCTTCCGGGAGTCGAGATCACGGCGAGTAATGTCCATCTTCTGGCAGTATTCCCACCGCAATGGTACGCCAGCGTGCGCATGGCGGGTGTTCTCCGCCTGATCGGGATACCGGAGAATCATTGGGGACGTGGATTTGTTGCCGCGGCTTCATCCAGTGTCCAGGACACGATAACGCATGTAAAACAGGAAGGCGGCCTGGTAATTCCGGCGCATTCAAACAGTGATTTCAAGGGTCTACTCAGGCTCTTCCGTAAGGGAATTGCGCTCAATAAAGTAATTGAGCACCCGGCTCTCTTGGCTCTCGAATCAATCGGTGGCACGATTAAGGTCGGGGACAAGAAGAAGGATAGTAAAAATGCCTGTGAAACGCTCAAGTGGCTGGAGCGCGGCAGCAATCGCCCTGATCGCTCGAAGCCGCTTTGTTTTGTAAAGGGTTCTGATGCTCATGAGGTCAGGATCGAACTGGATGGGACCGGGGAGGATATGGGCAAGCGCTTTACATATGTTAAACTGGACATCAGGAAAAACGATACGGCAGACGAGATATTCAGGTCGCTTCGCCTGGCATTGCTGAGCGGCCAGAGCAGAGTGATCGAATTCCCCGTTGAAAAAGGTTACAACTATGCCGCATCTGGCAAAAAGAAAGAGGACTATACGATTAAGAAGAGTACGAGAGAGGACTTGCTCGATTGCGAGCTGCATCGGTCCACCATTATCGGAATAACGGCGTCAGGAGACAAATCATATTCCGATGGACTCAAGGTCCGTTTCAATCCTTTTCTGAACTGCATCATCGGCAGCGGTGGGAAATCTGTTCTGGTCCGCATGGTCGGATATGCATTCGGGATACAGGGTTTCCTGGAAGAATCGAAGAATAAATGGTTGCCGGAGCAGGTTCGTGTCTTCTGGCGGATGGGTGACTCTGTTTTCTGCGTCGAACGGAGTGGCCGGCATCATGATCCGGATGAGGTGGAAGCACGCAATTATAAACTGATTGAGGACGGTAAATGGGAAGAAATCGGAACTGACATGCCGGATCCTCAGGTCAGGTTGTGGCCTTCAAGAGAAGAGCAGGACGATATATCCAAACTCTCTAATTTCGAAGACGATGTAATCGAGGAGCTCGAGAAATTCCTGAAAACTACTTCAGTTGTGAATGCAACTCCGCTGCTTATCAATCAGCCATGGGATATATTCGACAACCATGCTCTTTTCCAGAAAATACTGTCGAAGCCGCTCATTAAAAGTCGTCAGATCATCTGGAGTACTGGAAGCTCCAACGTTCCGACAGCACTGGATGCGGAAAAAATCATTGTGACCGCAGAAGATAAAAAGGGAAAGCATATGGAGATCGTTTGCGGCGGTGATCTCCATGAAGATGAGATACGTTCGAAACTGCTGGATGAGTTCGAAGGTGGAGATCTGGCTTTTGCGAGACGTATGCTGCTGTATTCTAAATAATCGAATCGGGAGACGAACGATTCCGATTTATTTAAGGCCAAGATGGCGATTATAGCCGACGAGTCTGCCCCGCCTTGTTTCACCGGCATACCTGAGACGAAAAGGGCAACGAACTCTCCGTTTCCGGATACTTCCTTGTTGATTTTCCTGCAACAATTGTCTAGAAGGGAATAGAACTCAGCAAGGAAGAGATTATTTGCAGAAAGATAATTCCCTTATAGTACACAGACACGAGGCGGGATAATTACCTGGTCTCGATATTGGAGAAGTATGAGTTCATCTATCTCGGTCTCGGCACCTGGCAGGATATGCCTTTTCGGTGAGCATCAGGACTATCTCGGTCTTCCTGTCATAGCTTGCGCGATCTCGCTGCGGCTCCGGATATCAGGTTCGCGGCGCAGGGATAGAGTTGTTGTGATCGATCTGCCGGATATCAGCAGCGAAGAGAGTTTCGAGATCGATGCTGGGGAACTTTTGTATGAGTCTGAGCGAGATTATTTCCGCAGCGCATACAATCTCCTTCTGAGAGAGGGATTCACCTTTTCATCTGGTCTGGATTGTGTGCTGACCGGGGAGATCCCGGTCAAAGCCGGGACTTCGAGCTCGTCGGCGCTTGTCGTCGCGTGGATCGACTTTCTCGCTCGGATGAGCGACCAGGCAGCCGAACTCGAGAGGGAGCGGCTGGCCGAGCTGGCCTATACGGCGGAAGTCGGTGAGTTCGGTGAAGCAGGCGGAATGATGGACCAGTACACAATATCCATCGGGGGAGCTGTTAATCTCGCTTCGCATCCGAAAATGTCGGTCGTTCCGATCGACAGTGAGTTCGGTACTTTCGTGCTTGGTGATTCCGGACAGCCCAAAGACACCCAGGGGATGCTGACCAGGATCAGAGGTGGTGTCGAGAATATCGTCAGGATGATACGAGGGAATTACCCTGAGTTTTCCCTGCATGAAGTGAGGATCGATGAGTTGAGCGAGTATAATCGCCTGCTCGACGGACCGCAGCGAGGGCTTCTCATGGGAACAGTAAGAAACCGCGATATCACGGGAGAGGCCCTCGAACTCCTGAGCTCGAAACCTCTCGATCATGTCCGTCTGGGGCAGATGCTCACCGAGCACCACGCCATCCTGCGCGATGTGCTGGGTATTTCGACGCCGAAGATAGATTCGATGCTCGAGGCTGCTCTCGGCGCGGGGGCGACAGGCGGCAAGATAAACGGATCGGGAGGGGGAGGATGCATGTTCGCATACGCCCCGGATAATCCCGAAGAGGTCCTGGAGGCAGTCAGGCAGTTCGGCGACGCGTGGATCGTAACAGTAGATGACGGCGCGAGACGGGATGTGACATGAGCGGCGACCCCAATATCGTAATAATGGCAGCCGGCGCTTCCTCGAGAATGCGGCGGTCGCTGGAAAGGGAGGCTCCCGGGAGAGGTGCAGCGGCGGATGTCCCGCCTGGAACTCCAAAGGCCATGATTCCTGTCGGCCCGGGCGGGAGGCCGTTTCTCGACTTCCTGCTTCTTAATGTTGCGCTGGCCGGCTACAGCGAAGTCGTGATCGTCGTGTCGGCAAGCGACGAGCTGATCCGCGGCCGATATTCCAACCCGGCTGATGTCGGTCTGCCCTCCGAACTGCGGATTTCGTTCGCCGTTCAGGATATCCTCGAGGGGAGGAAGAAGCCGGCCGGGACAGCCGACGCACTGAATTGCGCCCTCGGGTCGAGGCCCGACTGGGTGGGGCAGAAGTTCACCGTCTGCAACAGTGACAATCTGTATCCCGTACGTGCTCTGAAGACGGCGCTCAATTCCGAGTACGAGAACTCGATGATCGCGTTCAACAGCGAGGCCCTGGGCCTGCCCAGTGAGAGGATAAAGGCATTTGCCGTGATAAAGACAGACTCAGACGGGCATGTCCTCGATATCATCGAAAAGCCCGATTCCGCCACTTATGAGGATGCGGCCGACGAGACGGGACGGATCAACGTCAGCATGAACATCTTCAGGCTGGACTTCGACATGATCCTCCCGATCCTCGGCAAGGTGCCATTCAATCCGGTCCGCGACGAAAAAGAGCTGCCCGCTGCTGTCCGCATGATGATCGCCGGCCATTCCGGCTCACTCCACGCGATTCCTCTCTCGGAATCCGTTCCCGACCTCACATCGAGTGGAGACATCTCCGCTGTTATCCGGTATATTCGGCAGAACTATCCAGCTTTCGAATAACATATCCGCTCTCATCCGCCCGGAGGTCTGAAAATGAGACGTTATTTCCTCGTCATCCTGATGTCTTTCATTATGGCCGCGCCGCTCCCTGTCGGGGCCGGGGAGAAGACCGAAGCAGCTCAGCAGCAGACCTTTATCCTCGATAACGGTGTCGTTTGCTGCGAGGTCGAGGTTGCCGGCGGAAGACTCGCCGCCGACAGGCTGACACTGACCGGTGTAAAGGGTAGAGCTGTCCTGGAGACCGACGCGGGATTCGCTGTCGACGTCATGTGGACGGGCTGGCGGGCGCCGGGAAAGAAGAACAACGCCGACAACCCAGTCATGCTGGGGAATGGCGACTTCACATTTGTGCGAGCCGATGAGAAGACTACTGAGTGCGGGTCGAAGGTCCTGTCGCTCTACTTCTCGAGTAACCGCGGCTCGATTGACCTCTGCGTGAAGTATCTCCTTCGTCCCGACGATCCGACCGTCAGGCGCAGGGTATGCCTCAGCGATACCACCTACGGGCTGCATTACCTGAGGCGTGTTTATCCGATACGCGCCGTTGTTAGCGGAAAGTGCGATGTGGTGAAGAAGGGTGGATTCGGGCAGCCGGTCGCCGTGCGGATGAAAAAGAGCGGCGCTTTCTTCGGCTACGAGTACCCGACCTCGCGAAACGAATTCCTGACCGGCGATTCTGGTGAGACGCTCGTATCGTGCAGTGTGGAGATAGGGGAGAGGATCGGGGCTGACGGCGTCGAGAGCGAATGGGCCGCGTGGGCCGTCACTCCCGACGTTCATGTGAAGAAATGGTTCATGGAATATGTCCGGTCGATCCGTGTCGCTCCGATCAGGCCGTATACCCTGTACAATACATGGTACGACGTGCGCTCTCCCGAGATCACCGAGGATCCGGTTACGGTGATGAATACTGAAAACCTCATGCGGATCATCTCGAAGTTCCGCAAAAATATGATAGAAAAGCACGGCATCGAGCTCGACGCTTTCGTCCTCGATGACGGGTGGGACGTCTACAAGTCGGACTGGGTCCTTCGTACCGAAGAATTTCCCGGTGGGCTCAGGCCGATATCGGACGAACTGGCGAAAACGAATACCGACCTCGGTATATGGTTCGGTCCGATCGGCGGCTACTCGAAGAGGAGCTGGCGGATCGAATATATGCGCGAGCATGGTTATGAACTGATCAACGACCAGCTCTGCCTGGCCGGGAAAAAGTACCGCGAACTGTTCAGGAAGCGGGTCGTGGACTTCGTGGAGAAAGAGGGCGCGGGTTATTTCAAGTGGGACGGCATCCAGTTCTCGTGCAGCGAGCCGGATCACGGGCATCCCATCGGCATCCATTCGCGCCGCGCCGTGATGGAATCGGTCATAGATATGTGCGACGCTGTGCGCGCCGCCGATCCCGATGTCTTTCTCAACATAACCTCGGGCACATGGCTGAGCCCCTGGTGGGTCAAGTACGCCAACACGATCTGGATGGACGGGTACGACTATTCCTGGGCCGACGTGCCGTCGATAAGCCGCAGGGACGCGGCGATCACATACCGCGACATGGTGCTCTACGAGGATTTCAACACGAAGGACCTCTGGTTCCCGATAGCGAACCTCATGACGCACGGGATCATCAAGGGACACCTGCAGAGACTCGGCGGCGAGCAGGAGCCGCTCGACAAGTTCACAGACAACGCTCTCCTCTATTTCGCGCGCGGCGTGGCGATGTGGGAGCTCTACATATCGCCCGACATCCTCACCGATGGCGAGTGGGACGCGATAGCCGGGGCATACCACTGGGCACGCGACCGGTTCCCCATCCTCGAGCGGACCGAGATGATCGGCGGCGACCCGAACAGGCGCGAGCCGTACGGTTACGTCCACTTTCTCGGGGCGAAGGGGATCATCGCGGCGCGTAATCCATACATAGCAGGCAATGCTTTAGAAGTGGAATTGAGTCCGGCTTACGGGATCGATCCCGATGCGCAGAAGCTCGTGCTCGAGAGGGTCTACCCGACGAGGTGGATCTCACCGAAGCTCTACAAGGCGGGCGATACCGTTGAACTCGAGTTGAGCGGATATGAGACAGCCGTCTACGAGATATACCCGGTCGATGAGGCGACATGGCCCCTGCCGGCAGGTGCGGTATTCGACGTCGTCGAGATGAACGGCAGCGAATGCGTGATCGATCTCCGGGAGGCGACCGGCAAGATCAAGCTTCTCAATCCAGGCATGGTCGATGAAGTGACATCGGACGGCAAGGCGGTCAGGCTGGACAAACTGGACTTGTCCGGCAGTTCAGGGTCGGGAATCATCGGCGACTCAGGGGCCGAGATGAGCGGTACTGGCGCCTCTGCGACGGTCAGTTTTGATCTCGCTGGATCCGCGGTCGATGCGCACCTCGCCTTTCTCATCGAGTGGAAGGTCAACGGAGAGGAGATCATTGAGCCCGAGGTCGAGATCATAATCGACGGTGAGATCGCAACCGCGGAGAAGCAGGGCGGAAAGGTGCCCTGGGCGTGGTATGCAGTTCCTGTCGGCGGCGGAATGCATGAGGCTGAGATAGTGATTGTCCCCGGGGAGGGTTCCCCCACATGGGAGGGGAAGATATCTGCATGGATCGTAGCCGGGAACAGCTCGGAAGGGGTGAGAGTGAAGTTCCGCATGAAAGATTCAATCGTCGACCGCCCGATGCCGGCGGGTCCATGGCCTGCAGGCGTGCAGCGTATCAACACGATGCTTGGAACAATCGGGAAAACGAGGTGATCGCATCATGAAACGTTCGAGATCGATTGCTCTGATGATACTTGCGGGGTGCATTCTCGCTTTTTCGAGCGGCGGCGCCGTGGCGGGACGAAATGATGATATCAGCGTCATCCCGAAACCTGTTTCGGTCAAACGTACCCGCGGGGAGTTTGTCATCGACGGTGAGACGAGGATCGCCGCGGCCGGAGGCAATGCTGAGATCGAGCATATTGCCCGCAGGCTGGCGTCTGACCTCAGTCGTTTCACCGGTCATGAGATCGCCATGGTCGGCGGAGAGGATGTGGATGGATCAGAGAACGTCATCCTGCTCTCGCTGTCGGAGTCTGAAAACGGCGGGAGAGAGAGCTACTCGCTGAACGTGCGGAATAACTCGATCGAGATAACCGGAGGCGGGCCGGCAGGGGTGTTCTACGGCGTTCAGACGCTGTACCAGCTCTTCCCGCTCGATGCCGCGGGCGGGGACATCACGATCCCGTGCCTGCGGATAAAGGACAGGCCGAGGTTTATATGGCGCGGAGCCCACCTCGATGTCTGCCGTCACTTCTTTCCTGTCGGTTTCGTCAAGAAGTACATCGACATTCTGGCGATGTACAAGATCAACACGTTCCACTGGCACCTGACAGAGGACCAGGGCTGGAGGATCGAGATAAAGAAATACCCGGGGCTCACCGGGATCAGTTCGAAGCGGGCCGAGACGATGGGCGACGGACGGCCGTACGGTGGGTTCTACCGGCAGCACGAGATACGGGAGATTGTCAGGTACGCCGCGGAGCGTTACATGACTGTTGTTCCCGAGATAGAGATGCCCGGCCACTCGGTGGCGGTCCTCGCTGCGTATCCCGAACTCTCATGCACGGGCGGCCCGTTTGAGGTGAAGACAGAGTGGGGAGTTCACAGGGATGTCTACTGCGCCGGCAATGACTCGGTATTCACATTTCTCGAGGACGTTCTCGGCGAAGTGCTCGAGCTTTTTCCATCGACCTTTATTCACATCGGCGGGGACGAGTGCCCCAAGGCCCGCTGGGAGGAATGCCCGAAGTGCCAGGCACGGATCAGTGAGGAGGGCCTCGCCGACGAGCACGAGCTTCAGAGCTGGTTTATCAGGCGCATCGAGAAGTATCTCCTCGCTGCAGACCGCAGGTTGATCGGCTGGGACGAGATCCTCGAGGGAGGCCTCGCGCCGAACGCGACGGTGATGTCCTGGCGCGGGACCGATGGAGGGATCGCGGCGGCGAAGGCGGGACACGACGTCGTCATGTCGCCGACATCGCACTGCTACCTCGACTACTACCAGGGCAGGCACGATGAGCCGAAGGCGATCGGAGGTTTTCTGCCTGTAGAGAAAGTATACTCGTTCGAACCGGTTCCGGGTCTGCTGTCGGCGGACGAGGCGAAGCATATCCTCGGTGCGCAGGTCAATGTCTGGACCGAATACATCGCCACCACCGATCATGTGGAGTACATGCTGCTGCCCAGGCTCTGCGCGCTCAGCGAGGTGACATGGTCGCCGCAACGCAGGCGCGGCTTCGACGATTTCAGTGACAGGCTGGCCTTCCATTACGTCCGGCTCGACAAAATGGGGGTCAATTACAGGCTGCCGCCGCCTGCGGGTCTCGGCGGCAGGCGTGAGATATCGTCGCCGGTCCGCGTGCGGCTGGAAATCCCGTTCAGCGGAGCAATCGTTACATATACAACCGACGGTACCGAACCCGGTATCGATTCGGCGCGCTACGAGGGGCCGATCCGTGTGACGGGAGGATGCGTTCTGAAGGCGCGCTCCTTCCTGAAGAGCGGAAGGGGCAGCCTGACGGCGCAGACGGTGTTCATCATGAAGCGGTGACGTGCAAGGGGGACAGATGCTCGCAGTGACAGACTGGCTGATAGTCGCGGCATTCTTCGCCGTCACGCTCGGTATAGGGATTGCGGCGGCGCGCAGGGCCGGCTCGAGTTCTGTCGAATTCTTCCTGTCGGGGCGCAACATGCCGTGGTGGCTGCTCGGCGTATCGATGGTTGCCACGACATTCTCCGCCGACACCCCCAACCTCGTCACAGACATCGTCAGGCAGAACGGCGTTGCAGGCAACTGGGTCTGGTGGGCCTTCCTGCTGACCGGGATGCTAACGGTGTTCGTCTACGCCCGCCTCTGGCGGCGCTCGAAGGTCCTGACCGACCTCGAGTTCTACGAGATCCGTTACAGCGGCCGCGCCGCGGCGTTTCTCAGGGGATTTCGCGCCCTCTATCTCGGCATATTCTTCAACGTACTTATAATGGCGGCAGTCAGCATGGCGATGATCAAGATCGCCGGCGTCCTGCTCGACCTTTCGCCGACAAAGACGCTTATAATCGCTTCGGTGGTCACGGTGGCCTACAGTGCGGCGGGAGGCCTGCGGGCCGTCGTGCTCACAGATTTCCTGCAGTTCGGCCTCGCAATGGCCGGCGCGGTCGGGGCGGCGCTCGTTGCCCTGCGCATGCCGCAGGTCGGCGGACTCTCGAGGCTGCTCGAGCACCCGGCTCTCGCGGGAAAGACATCGTTCCTTCCCGATTTTTCCGACGGTTCGATGGTGATCTCGCTCCTCGTTATACCGCTCGCCGTCCAGTGGTGGAGCGTCTGGTACCCCGGGTCCGAGCCGGGCGGGGGCGGATACATCGCACAGCGGATGCTGTCGGCGCGCAGCGAGAAGGGCGCGGTGCGAGCGACGCTCCTCTTCAATGTCGCTCACTATGCCCTCAGGCCCTGGCCCTGGATAATCGTCGCTCTCTGCTCGATCGTTGTCTTCCCCGACCTGGCCGCTCTCCGCAGCGCCTTTCCCAATATCGATCCCGGGGTAGTCAGAAACGACCTCGCCTACCCGGCGATGCTCTCCTACCTGCCGGTCGGGCTCCTCGGGCTCGTCGTCGCGTCGCTGATCGCGGCCTTCATGTCGACGATATCGTCACACTTGAACTGGGGATCGTCTTATATCGTCCACGATTTCTATCACCGCTTCGTCGATCCGGAAGCGAGCGAGAAACATCTCGTGCTGGTCGGAAGGATATCGACCGTTATACTGATGGTGCTCGCAGGTATCCTCGCGCTTCTTCTAAGCAACGCCCTCCAGGCATTCAACATCCTGCTCCAGATAGGAGCGGGAACGGGGCTGCTCTTCATCATGCGGTGGTTCTGGTGGAGGATCAATCCCTGGAGCGAGATCACCGCGATGGGCGTTTCGTTCGTTGTCGCGCTGTATTTCCAGCTGGTGCACCCGCACACAGGACTGCCCGCGTTGTCGACACACCTGATGCTCATCACGGGGGTGGGTATAACGACTGTTGCATGGGTCGCGGTCACCCTCCTCACCAGTCCTTCAGATGAAGGGACCCTGATCTCGTTCTGCAGGCTCGTAAGGCCGGGCGGACCTGGCTGGCGGGAGATCGAGGAGAAGGCTGCGGCAGATGCGGGTAGTGAGGGCGGAACTGCGGATGATGCCTGGGAGGTCCCCGCCGGTATCTTGCGGATGGTGCTCGGCTGCTTCGCTATCTACGGCGCCCTCTTTGCGACCGGATTCTGGATCTACGGCAATGTCGTTCCTGCCGTTATTCTGACTGCGGTCACTGCCGCATCGGCGGTTGCCCTGGTGAAGGTGCATTCGTCCGGTAAGGCAACGGCCCGATAGTCTGCGTCAGGTGATGTCTTGCCAGTGAAGTACTACTGGTGGATGAGCAGCCTGGGCCGGTCATCTTCCGACCAGTTCATCGTGTAGATCTGCGCATGCGGCCCGCCCGACAATACCACCCGGAATCCGACATGAGTGGCACCCTCTGCAAGTGCGCTGTTGATCGTGTCCGTCATTGGGAAGGCATACGAATTTCCGCTGCGGATCTCTATCATATCATATCCCACGATCAGATGGCCGCTGCTCCAGTCCGCGGTTTCCGCGGTGCCGTTACCCGGAAATCCCCATGCTTCCATGCGTGCCGGAGTGGTCTCCGAAGTAGCATCGTATATCGTGAAGATGATGACTGCTTCCAGCACCTCGTCATGAACGATCTCATCGAGCGGAAACTCCATGACGGCCCTGTCCTCCACTGCGCCGAGGTCTCCCATCAGCAGATGGCGGCCGGGAGGACCGTTGCCGTAAATGGAATCGGGTTCGGAGTTCCCGTCCGAGTCGCGGACGGTGAACTCGATGTCGGGGCGCAGAAGCAGGGGCGAATAGTCCGTTGTGAATGACCAGGCGTAGTCGACGCCCATCGGTGTTCCTGCTTTGCTGGATACGCCTGCCGCAACGCGCGCCGTATAGATGGAACGCCCGGCCAGAATATCAAACGGTGTTAAAGTCACAGTCGCGCCGTTGAGCGATACCGATGCTCCGACCGTACCGAGCGGGCCCTCGAGTGTGATAGAACCGGCTGAGAGCGTGGCAGGATCCATCGGCACGTCAAATGTCACCGTCAGGAATGTATCGGGCTCAACGAGTGTATCGCCGTTGGCGGGGTAGTGTGCGATGATCCTCGGTGGATCTGCGGGCACGGGGCAGGTAGTCTCGTCCGAGCATCCGATAGATCCCGCCGCCAGGATAAGCGCCAGGACTACGGCGATAATGCCTTTTGATATGCTGTTCCGTTCGGAGTTACGGGGCATCTGCCTTCTTCCTTTCACCACAGGTGATAGATCGTCCTGCCGATATTATCCATTAAAACTCATGCAGGTGCAAGGCCTGGCCCGTGTCCGGCGAGAAGGAGGGCGAGCAGTGCGGTGCTCGATGCGAGTGACGGGATGAGTATCCTTTCCCTTTCGGTGTGGTCGTCGAGGCAGACCGGCCCGAAGCCGTCGATAGTGGGGACGCCCGCGGCCCCGAAGAAATTGGCATCGGAGGTGCCGCGCCTGTGCTCCGTAGTGATGACGGTTCCCGTCGAACCGGCGATCAGCTTCAGTGCGGCTTTCAGCCTCGCCGTACCCTCCGTGGCGGGCATGGCGGGGCGGTGGTTGAGTATCGTCAGCCGGCATCTGCCGCCGCCGGTCGTCCGGTCCTCGGTGAGGCGCCTTGCCTCGGAGACGAGTTTCTCGAAATAGATCTCCTCGTGCCACCTCAGGTCGAAGAGGCAGTGAGCTTCGCCCGCGACGGTGCTCGGGCCGAGCCCTCCGCTGATCTGCCCGACATTGACCGTGACGTCGGGGAAGACCCCGTTGAGTGACTCGAGGGCTATTACCGCGCGGGACAGCTCGAGTACGGCGCTTGTCTTCTTCCCGTTGCCCTTTCCGACATGGTCCTGTTCGCCGGAGCAGTCGAGACGGCCGCCGGCCTTGCCGTGCCGTGATGCGACGAGCTCTCCGTTCTCCCCGGCGCACTCTGCTGTGAGGCAGGCCGCGGCTCGTTCTCTCTCGCGCTCGTAGATCGCACGGGAGCCGGTCGAGCCTGTCTCTTCGTCGGCGCCGAGTATCATCGAGAGGTTCATCGAATCGATCACCCCGGCATGCGCCAGCGCTTCGAGGGCGGACACGATTACGGCCAGTCCGCCTTTCATGTCGCCCGTGCCGGGACCTGTAAGCCAGTTGCCTTTCCGGCTGCACGACTGGAATGGATGGCCGGGGGGGAAGACGGTGTCGAGGTGGCCGAGAAGGTATATAGCCGGACCGTCACCGCCGCTTCTGAGGATATGATGGGTGCGCCCGGCTTCGTCCTCGACGGGCTCGTGCGTACGGAAGAGAGAACCCGCCCTCTCGAGGATCATGCCGGCCACGCGCTGCACTCCATCGATGTTGTCGGTATAGCTGTTGACGCGGCACAGCTCCTCGACGAACCGGAGCTGGTCATCGGCCCCGCGCTCGACGTGACCAAGTATCGAATTCTGCATGGATTCATTCATCGAGCAGCTCGTCTTCGTATTCGCATACATCTCCGGCCCATGTCCTGAACAGGAGCTTTCCGTTGCGGTTGTAGTTGAGCAGGTAGGCCGGCGCCATCGGCGTCTTGCCCCTGCCCTCCGGGGCGGTGATTATGAATGTCGGTACGGCGAGCCCGGAGGTGTACCCCCTGAGGTTCTCGATGATGTTGAGGCCGTCTGACACCGGCACCCTGAAGTGCCTTATCCCCTCGAGTTTCTTGCAGTTGAATATATAGTACGGTCGCACGCGGATGCGTACGAGCTCGTGGACAAGCTTCTTCATGACGTTCACATCGTTGTTGATTCCGCGCAGCAGCACCGACTGATTGCCGACGATCACTCCGGCTCCGATCAGCCTGTCGACGGCGGTCTCGGCCTCCGGCGTTATCTCCATGGGAGAATTGAACTGCGTGTTGAGGTAAACGGGCTTGTGACGTGCGAGCATGCCGCACAGTTCGGGCGTCACCCTCTGGGGCAGGGTCGCCAGCATGCGCGAGCCGAGCCTCTTTATCTCCACGTGCCTTATGTCGTCGAGCTCGCCGAGGATCCAGTCGAGATAGTTGTCCGGAAGGGCCAGTGCGTCACCGCCGGTGAGCAGGACGTCCCTGATCTCGGGCGACGAGGCGATGTAGTCGAGCGCGGCGCGGACGTTGTCCCTCGAATAGATCATGTCCTTCGACGATATGTCCTTCTTGCGCAGGCAGTGCCGACAGAACATCGCGCAAATGTTCGTCACGTTGATTATAAGCCGGTCGGGGTAGAGGCGCGTTATCAGCGGAGCCGGCGAGTTGTACTTGATCGCGTAATGGTCCTCGGTCCCCTTTTCGATGTACTCCCGGCTCGTCGGGATCGACTGCATGTATACCGGGCATGAGCGGTTGGAGGGATCTATGAGGCTGGCGTAGTAGGGGGAGACTGCCCAGCGACAGAGTCTGGCGGCCTTTTCGATCTCCGCGACCTCCTTATCGTTCAGGTCGAGGATCCGCGATAGGGTCGAGGTGTCCTTGATGACGTTGCCGATGTGCCACCGGTGGTCGTTCCAATCGTCTCCGGTGCCTCCGAGAATCTCGAGAATCCTCGCTTTACTCTTCTCTGTCCTCTCGCGGCGGTTCGTGCCCGTCGGGATCGAGTCCCGGACTTCGAGGTATCCCTTTATCCGGCTCTTTCGCTCGGCGGCCCGCTCCCTTGCGATCTCCCGGTTCTTTTCCGGTATGTACATCGGCGATTGAGGATCGTTGACTACTGTCATCGGTATCTCCCGTATGGTGCCGGCCGTCGCTACTTTATGGTCACTGTCTTTTTCTTTTCCCCGTCTTTCTTTCCGTTCTTTTTCTTCTTCTCTCTGTTCTGATTTCCGAAATATTCCGGCTCTTCGGCAGCGTAACGCTCGACAGCGACCTCGACTATACGGGTGATCAATTTATCGTAGCTGAGGCCGCACTTCGATGCCGAGTAAACGAAAGATGATCCGGGGTTGAGGCTTGCCATCGAGTTGGCCTCGAGGATGAAAGGCCTGTTGAAGCGGTCGAGTCTGAAATCTATACGGGCGAAATCGTGGATATTGAGCATCTCGAAGGCGCGCACCGCCAGGTCCTGGATGTACTCGGAAGTCTCCTTCGGCAGGTCGGCCGGGCAGACCATCTCTACCTTGTTTTTCCGGCCCCTGGCAAACTTCGCGTCGTGGGTGTAGATCTCGTCGTCCAGAACCAGCTCGAGCACGGGAAAGGCCCCCGGTGGATTGTTCCCCAGCACTCCGACGTTCACCTCTCGCCCCGCTATGAACTCCTCTACGATCACCGGCTGCTTGAACTCGTTCAGTATCCTGTCGACCGCCTCGTGCAGCGCTTCCTCGTCCCTGACGACCTTGAGCCCGAAGCTCGCTGCCTCACCCCGGGGCTTGACGATGAGCGGGAATTAGAGGTTGCCCGCTCTCTGGTCGGGGGAGGAGAAGACCTGGTAGTCGGGGGTCGGCAGGTCGTTCGCGGTGAATATCTGCTTCGCGACGACCTTGTCCAGGGCGAGTGTGTGGCCTATCGGGCTCGATCCGGTGTACGGAAGGCCGGCGGACTCCAGTATTGCCGGCACGTGAGTGTAGCGGGCCTTGCCCTGTATTCCGAGGGCCATGTTGAGTACGATGCCGTTGCTGCGCCTCTTCGATATCCTGGGAAGGAACCTGTTGATCTTCGACAGGAGGAACCTGTCACCGGCTACAAGCTCGACCTCGTGCCCCTGGTTCTCGAGCGCCGCGGCCGCGCGCTCTATCGTCTCCCGGGGGTACCATTCCCTGTTCTGGATACCGAAGACATTGATGATGCCCTTCGTGTCGGGGTTGTAGACTATCGCAACCTTCAAGCTTGTTTACCTCGAACCGGTATTAAATAAGTCAGTTGTAAATGTCTATCCGGCAGGGATCCAGGTGGCGGGAATCTCCCGCCGCTGTTCGGTGAGGCGTTTAATCTGTTGTCGCGCAAGGAAGTACGGGCTATTCGTCCGCCCCGGCCCCGGCCGTCTGCATACAATCGTATGTCAAAGTAGCATATACGATGCCGGGGTCGACGCCGAGCTCCTTCACGGCCGGGAAAAAATGCAGCAGGGGGGTTGACATATGATAGTGTTGTAACAATACTACAACAGTGTTGTGTTTGTGGTACAACATTCCAGCAGTGGCCAGGCAGGTGGAAGGAGTTCATGGTGAATGGTAGTAATAAATTCGGAGAGTTCTTCAAGGAGAAGCGGATGGCGCTGGAACTGACGCTGAGGGAATTCTGCCGGAGGAACGGATTTGATCCCGGGAACGTCAGCAGGCTCGAACGGGGAATATTGCCTCCTCCTCAGGGTGAGGAACAAAGGAGCAGGTATGCGGAAGCTCTCGAGATAAGGAAAGGAAGCGATGACTGGCTGAAATTTTTCGACTATGCGGCCGTGGAACTGGGCCAGGTTCCTTATGACATTCTGAGCGACGAACGGCTGCTGGCAAAGCTACCCCTGCTGTTCAGGACCGTCAGGGGGGCGGACCTGAGCAGAGAAGAACTGGAGAAAATGATCGATGAGTTGAGGAAGTAATTGAATGGATAAGCGTTGACAGGAATCGGGACAATGTGACAGCGTTTGCCATGAAAGTGGTTTTGGGGACCAGATACATTCAAAAACCGAGGAGGGAAGATGGAAAAGGGATCGTTTTCCTGGATCATGTTCTCGTTCGAGGGGAGGGTGAACAGGACCGTCTACTGGATCTACAGTGTCGCTATTCTGAGCGTCGTTTACTGGGGGATATTTCTGCTCTTTACGCTTATCGGTGGGGAGCAGGGCGCTAACATCGGCTATGTGGTCGGTTCGCTCGTGACCATGTGGTCAGCGGTGGCGATAGGCGTCAAGAGATGCCACGACCGGGGCAGGCCGGGTTTATTCGTTCTTCTCGCTTTTCTTCCACTGGTCAATATCTGGTATTTCATCGAGGTGGCCTTTCTGGCCGGGACGGAAGGGCCCAATCAGTACGGCGAGAAACCCTGATCGAGATTCAGGACGCTTGTTGCAACATTGAACAGATAATAAAACGGGGCGGGCCTTTGCAGGTCCGCCCCTCTCTGCGCTTTGTTGCAAGGACCTCTATTCCGGGCCGGCTGTCGACGTGTCGGGCAACGCCGCTTCGGCGAGTCCGATCGTCAGCGAGTCGGTCAGGGCTGTGACTTCGTCCGTTTCAGTGCCGGCTTCGGCTAACTTCCAGTCCCCCATCTTCTCGATGAAACGCTGCGCATACTCTCCAAGATCGATAGCTTCCACATCCGGCTCCTCATCGACGTTCTGGATGCGGACCAGGTTTGCGTACGCCTTGTCATGGCCGTCGTCGGCCTCGAACGCGTGGCTGTAGGCCTGCTCGGCGGAGCGGTAGCGGCCGGTCCGCTCGAGGGCCATCCCGAGGTTGTTCCAGAAGAAGGCCCTGTTGGAGTCGATCTGCGTGGCGCGGGCCAGGGGAAGAATGGCATCCTCGAAGCGGCCCTCGCCGATCATGATCAGGGCGAGGTTGTTCATCGACCAGGCGTCGTTCTCATCGATGCTGATCGCCTTCCGGTAAGACTCGATCGCCTCGTCTTTGCGGCCGAGTTGGTCGAGAGCTCTGCCCTTGAGGCGGCAGGCGACATGGGATCCGGGATCGACATCGATCGCTTCATCGATCTTTACGAGAGCCTCTTCGGGACGGCCGGTGTCGAGGTAGACGCGGCTGAGGTTGAGCATGCTCTTCACATGGCCGGGTGCGAGGGTGAGCGATTTCTCGAAAGACTCCTCGGCATACTCAAGGTCGCCGGCCTTCCAGGCGGAGAGACCGAGCATGTAGAATCCCCACGGATTCTGGTCCCTGTTTGTGGTGTAGATCGTGAAGAGCTGTACTGCCGTCGCGTACTGCCTGTTGTTGTAGGCGGTCTCGGCATCCTCGTAGGAGACCGTCTTCGGAAGTGCGGGTTCCTTTGGTTCCACCGGCTCGACGGCTGCGTGTTCCTCTACAGGAACGGCCTTGGGCGCGCTCGATACAGGCGGCTGGTTGGAGAGTTCTGGAGCGGTCTTCCTCGCGACCCTGCGGGTCGTCCTGTTCGTGTTGTCCCCGCCGCATCCGGCGATGACCGAGACGATTATCAACACCGCGAGGATCGCGATGCCTGTGGCCCTTTTTCTGATGATGTTCAGCATTTCGGGCCTCCTTTCGGGTTTTGGTCCTTTCGGACCTTTCTTGAACCCCTTCGGGTCCGGTCGGTGACTGCTTTCAGGTGATATACATCGCAAGGGAAGGACCGGGTGGCGATGAAAAATCAGACTATGAGTTAATATGTTGATATAAAATTGATTGCATGGGTGGCTGGAACGGGTTCTGATGCCGGATTATCCCGGCTGTGTCCAACAGGACACATGCCTGGAGGGGGCAATGTGTCCGTGTGGACACGCGCATTGAGGTTGAAACGGGGTTATATCGGGGCTATTTCTTCCTGATGTTATGACGGCGCATGATCTTCAGGAGAGAGGCGTGGTCGGCGAGCCCGAGGTCGGCAGCGGTATTGGTGATCTGCCAGTCGCAGCGCTCGAGCGCCGCGATGATGATCCGTCGTTCGGCTTCCGATTTGAGCTCCTGGAATGTCCCTGTTTCAGGGGGGGGAGTTGCTCCGCCCCCGTCGCGGACCTCCGCCGGGACATCGCCGGGACCGATCAGGTCGCTGCCCGCTGATATGATCATCCGTTCGATGATGTTTCTCAGCTCGCGGACATTGTTGCGCTGCCACGCGCTGTTCATCAGCAGCTCGAGAGCTTCGCTCGATAGTGACTTCGTCTTCACCCCGAATCTCGCGCATATAGTCTCGAGGAAATGTCCCGCCAGCTCGGCGACGTCTGAGAGGCGGTCGCGAAGGGGAGGGACGTGGATCGAGTGAACGTTGACGCGGAAGAAGAGGTCCTGCCGGAAATTACCGGCCTTTACCTCTGCCTCGAGGTCGCGGTTGGTCGCCGCGACCACCCTTGTGTCGACATCGATCGTCCGGTCGCCGCCGACGCGCATCACCTTGTGATCCTCGAGAACACGCAGCAGCTTCGCCTGCGCGGCGCCGGGCAGTTCTCCTATCTCGTCGAGGAAAAGGGTTCCCCCTGAGGCGAGCTCGAATGCTCCCTTGCGAGTGCGGTCCGCGCCGGTAAAGGCGCCTCTCTCGTGGCCGAACAGCTCGCTCTCGACGAGATTCTCTGGAAGTGCGGCGCTGTTGATCGCGATGAAAGGAGCCTTCGGTCCGGGGCCGAGGCGGTGCAGCTCGCGCGCGACGAGTTCCTTGCCCGTGCCGCTTTCACCGGTGATCAGCACCGTGCTCGGGATGCCGGCTACCCTGGCGATCTGCTCCTTGAGCTGCTGCATCGGGGCGCTTGAACCGATGATCGGCGAGTCCGCGCCGAGATCACGTTTCAGCGACGCAACCTCGGTCTCGAGCCTGATACGTTCGAGGGCGTTTTCGACCTCGCGGGCCACGCGTTCCATCGATTCGGCCTTGTCGATGAAGCTGTACGCGCCGAGGCGGAGCGCCTTCACGCATCGGTCGAAATCACCGGTGCCTGTATAGACTATCACCGGCGTCGGGTCTTTCAGCTCGCCGAGCCTGCGGAGGACCTCGAACCCGTCGATGCCGGGCATCTCGAGGTCGAGGATGACGCAGTCGACCGCCTCGCTGGCGATCATCTCCAGCGCCTGCGCGCCGCCGGTTGCGACGATCGTCTCGTAGCCGCCGACTCGCTTGAGGTCGTAGGCGTACTGCTGCGCGAGGTGGAGGACGTCGTCTACGATCAGTACCAGCGCCATCGTTTCATTCTCCTGTTTCTTTATTCTCTCCGGCAGCGGTCAGGTGGATTATCATCCGGGTCCCTTCACCAGGAGCGCTTTCCACATCGATCCTGCCATCGAGATCCATCACGAGCCTGCGGACGATCGACAGGCCGAGGCCCGTTCCGTCAGCCTTCGTCGTGTAGAAGTCGTCGAATATACGCGCCTTCTGCTCCTCGCTCATCCCCACGCCGTTGTCTGTCACCGTGACGCGGATCCATTTCCGGCCGTCGTCGTCCTCGATGCGCCCGGTCGCGACGGTGACGGTGCCCTGATCCGATCCGATGCTGTCTATCGCGTTGCGCACGAGGTTCTCGATGATACGCCGCAGCGCCACCGGATCGGCCTGTACGATCGCGTCTTCGCAGACATCGGCGATCAACCCTGCCGGCCTTGTTCCATGCAGGTCCGTTACGATGTTCGACGCGACTTCGCTCACGTCGCACCGTTTGCGGTCGAGGCGAGGATACAGTCGGGCGTAGTTCGACGCAAGGTCATCGAGGTACTCGATGCTCGAGTCGAGCGTCGCCTCGCGTTCCGCGAAGACCCCGGGCATCGCCTGCGGGTCCTCGCGCGAGAGCTGCGAGAGGTGGCGGATCACGTTGCGTATCGGCGTCAGCCCGTTTTTTATATCGTGGTTTACCTGCCTGGCCATCTCGCCGAGTGTCGCGCGGCGCTCGGCGTCCCTGATGCGCAGCGCTCCGGTCCGCAGCCTGTCTGTCATTGCCGCCAGGAGCCGGGAGAGGGCGCCGATCTCGTCCTTCCGATCGGTCTCGAACTCGACATCCAATGTATCGAGATCAAGACGGGAGGTCTTCCTGGCGAGCTTTGTCAGGGGACGGCTGATACGCGAGGAGAGCCACCCCACTATGATGAAGGCGGCAAGGCCGGCGATGACGATCGCTATCAGGAACCAGCGGTCTATGCTGTCCCTGAGTTCGCTGAGTCCGGACAGATCGTGCGATACGCGGAACCCCGACTTCGCCAGTTTTTCACGGTCGATCTCAATAAGGGGTATCGGGATCTCACGGACGATTGCCTTGTCCGGAAAATACTTCAGGTCACTCGGATGGATGAGGTTGACAGACAGGGAAGCCTCCCGTTCGAGTCCCGCGAGAAACAGGCTCTCGATCTCGATGCCTCCGGTGATCGTGAAGTTCATTCCTCCGATACGGAACCGGTCGGTCCTGGCAAGGACGATCATCGCCTTGTCGGGGGTGCGCACTTCGACAAGGGCCAATGACGCGGGAGCTGCAGCGAGCAGCCGGGGAAGCTCAGGCTCGAGGCGGTCGAATTCGTTTCGGAAATGCCCGGAGCTGATTATCTGTCCGTCTCCGTCCTGTATCTGCAGCATCGAAAGCCCCGCCATCCGCATCGCGCCGCCCGCATAGTCGAGCAGGTAACGGCGCGCATCCTTGTCACGGTCGACAGCGGCGCGGCGGAACCGGTTGTCATCGAGTATCGCTTCCTTCAATGCGGCGAGTGATGCGGCCAGCGATACGCTCTCCTGCTCTATATCCGTCTCTATCGCCGAGACGAGAGCATCCGCACGCTGTGCATACTGATCGATGAGTCGTTTCGTCATCTCCATCCTGATAAGGAAAGACAGTACGACCATCGGCACGAGTACTGCGCCGAGAAATACGATCATCAGTCTTGTGCGGAATGACACTGGTTCACCTCCCCGGCGGCGGCATCGACGGCCTGGCCAACGAGCCTGATATATAGATGTTGCCGTACCAGTCGATCGACAGGCCGGCAGTTCCCCTGCGGACTATCGCATAGCTTCGAGTATCTACGAGCGGCAGCAGAGCGTCGGCGAAGTCGTCGCCGAGATGCGAGAGCCAGTTCACCCTGTTGACCAGCTGCATGATCCCATTGCACGGATCGGACGGATGCAGGGGGAGCCAGATGATATAGGCGAAGTCGTCGCCATCCTTGAGGCTGACGGCGAGTTCTGTTTTTACTATTCCCGTGGCTGAAAGGCCGACGGTCCCCTCGGCGAGTTCTGGTACCGCCGCGGCGAGTTTCGCCTCCGCGGGGGAGCTGCCCGGTCCCGCGGCGCTGAGAGCGACGATCCGCTCGGCGATGCCGCGGGCGACGGGGTCGTTTTCGTCAAACACTATCCTGCGGGTCCCGTCCGAGTTCGGGATCTGGATGTAGGGAGCGGAGAATTCGTTCCAGCCTGCACCCTCGGCCATTGCGGCGCACCAGTTGATCTTCGCCCACCAGTCCGGGGCCTCATGGCCGCGGGCGATGCCGGGGACCGCGTCTCTGGCGAGGTCATCCATGAATTCACTGTCGATATCTGCGGGTGAATCTCCGAGCCGGATCCCCAGGACTCGGGTCGTTGACAGGAGCACGTACGTCCGCAGCCACGGCAGGGGGATCGTCTCGAGGTGCGGCCTGGCGGATGCGTATTCGATAACGTCGGGCTCGCGTGTGATCAGTACGTCCGCCTGGCCCTCGAGCAGATCGCGCGAGTCGAATGTCGTGGATGAGCCGGGCTCAAGAAAGACGAGGACAGGTCCGCCGGGGCCGGACACGGGAGTCACGGTGAGGGGGCGGCGGTACATCAGGCTCGAATGCATCGGTTCGATATTGATGCTGCCGGGAGTCGAGCCGAGAGGCCAGCGGCTTTTCATTTTTGCGACAGCGAAAGGGGGTGCGGAAAGCTCGCGGGGGAGCTCCTCGCGTTGATTCGCAAAATATATGTTTATGGTGTTCTTGCCGGCCGCCGCGACCGAGTCAACCCCTGCCTCCCAGATGAACGGCTCTATCACCGCATTCTGCCAGCAGTCGACGATGTCGCGCGAGGTGACCGGGCTGCCGTCCCAGAATCTCGCATCCCTCCGCAGCCTGAAGGTCCATCGCTTTCCGCCGTCGCCGTCGTACCATTCCGCCGCGAGGCCGGGATGCACCTTTCCCTTGCAGTCGATGGTGATCAGTGTCTCGTAGAGGTGGCCGAAGAGGATCCGTTCGCTGTCATTTCGCGGAACGGGGGCATTTGCGGGATCGACATTGCCGGCCAGGGCGATCCTGATCGTATCGGGCTGCTCTTCGGCGCCGGCGACAACGACGCATCCCGGCGACAGCTCGGGCCCGGTGCCGGCCACATGGCGTTTGCCGCACCCGGCAGAGGCGAGCAGGCCGCAGATCAGCGTTATGGAAATGACTGTATATCTACCCATCCACTCCAATATAACACCAGAACACTCGAAGAGGCATCGCTTATTCAGGCGCTGTTCCTCCCCAATCCCTTGATTCCCGCATGAAAACATGGTACAATGCTCAACGGGTTTTCACGGTACATCTTAATTACTGTAATTGGGGATATTGCGTAATACACTTCTGAGCCGACACGTCTTCCCCGGTTTTTTTATATAGACGACTCTACACAGCATCGACCCTTGTCCGGCATGTGTGTTCAGCAGGGAGCCGGCAGGGAAGGTTCAACTGAGATACCGGGGAGGTTCCTGTGAACAGACACACTAAAGCTATCATTTTCCTCGCATTGCCGGCTCTGCTCTTTGTGGCAAAGCCCGTGTCAGCGCAATGGGTTCTCGACGGCTCGCCCGTTTCAGAGGGACCCCTCGGCCATTCCTACTGCAGAGCGATCAGCGACGGGGCCGGCGGGATGATCGTCGCCTGGGAGGATTTTCGCGATGGCGACATGGCGATCTACGCGCAGAAGATCGACGCGTACGGTAACCAGGCCTGGACTATAGACGGTGTTCCTGTCTGCACCACTCCCTATCCCCAGAGCCAGCCGTTTCTCTGTTCGGACGGCGCGGGTGGAGCCATTATCGTCTGGGAGGATTACCGCGCGAGCAACTGGGATGTCTACGCGCAGAAGATCGATGCCGATGGAATCACACAATGGGCCGATAATGGAATCGGTATATCAACCGGCACATCCTATCAGGATCATCCCCGGCTTGCCCCTGACGGCAGCGGCGGGGCAGTTATCGTCTGGGCGGATGACAGAAACGGAAACTGGGATATCTACGTACAGAGCGTGTCTGCCGACGGGATTCTGGGCCCGGGATGGATGAGCGGGGGGTTATCGATCTGCTCCGAAGCCGCAAATCAGTTCTCCCCTGCGATAATCGAGGATGGCCTGGGCGGTACGATCGTTGCCTGGCGCGATGACCGCATGGGATCTCAAAGCATCTACATGCAGATGCTCGATTCCGACAGCAACAAGTTGTGGACAGTTACCGGTGTCGCCTGCGACGCGGTGAATGTCGTACGCGGCGACCCCCGCCTGATCTCCGACGGATACGGGGGCGCCATCGTCACGTGGAGAGACGGGAGGACGATAGACTATAATATATACGCCCAGCGTCTCGATGTCAGCGGCAGCATCCTCTGGGGTTCGAGCGCGGTGGCCGTCTGCGGAGCTACCGACCATCAGTATTATCCGGAGATCGTGGCCGATGGTATGCACGGCGCGATAATAACCTGGCAGGACAATCGGGTAATAGATAACGACATATACGCTCAGAAACTGGATCCGAACGGAACACGCCTCTGGGGAACGAACGGGATTCCGATCAGCACATTGCCTGGATATCAGAAGAAGCCGCAGATCACAACGGACGGGGCGGGTGGCGCGATCATCGCCTGGGAGGACTCGCGATACGGTGATGGCGACCTGTTCATTCAGCATATCGATACGGACGGGATCACACAGTGGACGTCGGGAGGTGCCTTCCTCAGCACGGTCAGTCCCGGGGATCAGACACGTCCGAGTATCGTCTCCGATTGCGACGGAGGGGCTGTCGTCGCGTGGGATGATTTCAGGGGTGGTGTCTACAGCGATATATTCGCCCAGCGGTTTGAGAGAAACGGGCTATGGGGATATCCGTCACCCAATATCACGGACATCCAGGATGTGTCGGGCGATCAGGGCGGCCAGGTAGTGGTAGTGTGGCAGGCGTCGAGGCTCGATTACGGAGGAGTGGGGGATACAGATAGATATACGATATGGCGCGGCCTTCCTCCGGCAACGGTCATGACACTTTACGACAAGGTCGCCGGTGGTCTCGATCTGCCGCAAGCCGTTCCGGGAAGCGATGGGTCGAGGTATTATTTCAAGGAAGTGGGCGGCACAATATCCGGATGGGAATACATCGGCGAGGAACCAGCTGACGGGGGCGCTGCTTATTTTTTCCTGGTCCCGACATTATATGATTCATCTGCGACGACCGATGGGATACACGATTTCATGGTCATCGCCCACAGCTCCGCACTGTTCTGGGAATCCGAAACGGAGAGCGGCTACTCGGTCGACAACCTCCCGCCCAGCCAGCCGTCGGGGACCCAGGCTGAACAGAGCTTCGACCCGGAGGGTCTGACGCTCACGTGGGATGACAATACTGAGATCGATCTTCTACAGTATAATATCTATCGCAGCGACCCGGATGACCCCACGATGAGCCGGAACCCCGGCGCGATCAGCAGTTACTTCTTTCTGGCATCGACGGAGGATGCGACATATTTCGATGGAGAGTGGAGATGGAACAGCGGTTTCGCGTACAAGATAACGGCGGTTGACCGGAATGGAAACGAGAGTGCGCCTGACTCGATCGGATCGGGTGACGTCACCGGTGACGACCTTCCGGATACGCCCGCGGCAAACTATCTCTCTCAGAATTACCCCAATCCTTTCAATCCGGTAACGAATATCCAGTTCGGCCTCAAAGAGTCGTCGGCTGTGACACTGAAGATCTACGATGTCTCAGGACGGCTCGTGCGTGACCTTGTCAGCGGAAGACTCGAACCTGGAATCTACAACGAAAGTTGGGACGGTACCGACGACCGGGGACATGGAGTGGCCAGCGGAGTCTATTTCTACAGCCTTAGTACAGGTTCATTCACCGGCAGGAAAAAAATGGTGATGTTACGGTGAGAGCGGTGGACGAACAGGGAATAAGGATAGTGATGAAATTTAACATGGTGATAATAAAAGACGAGATCTCAAGGAGGCCGGAAAGATGAGATGGAGAGCAATATTTGCAGCGGCTCTTGGCCTGACATTCATTGCCGTCATCGCCCTGACCGCGCAGGCGCAGTGGATCGAGGATGGAACGGTGGTAGCGGCATACGACGGGTACCAGGGAGAGCAGCATATCGTGACAGACGGCAATGGATGGGTATTCCTCGCCTGGTCAGACGACAGGTCCGGGCCTAATCAGAAAGTGTTTGCCCAGAAATTCGACCCTTACGGAAACGCTCTCTGGACGGCAGGGGGCAGCGCAGTCACACAGACGCTTTCGGTTGACCAGGCGCACACAAATATCGTTCCGGTAGGCGACGGGGGGGCGATCGTCGTATATGCAAACAACAATACGCTCAATGCCAATATCAGGGCCCAGCGCCTCGATGCCGGCGGCAATATGGTCTGGTCCACTGTGGGAATCACGATCTGCGCGGCAGCCGGGGACCAGACATATCCTGTAGCTGTTTCAGACGGTTCAGGCGGAGCAGTCATCGCCTGGAGGGATGAACGAGGCGGAAACAGAGATGTTTATGCCCAGCGGATCGATTCATCGGGAGTGGTGCAGTGGACGACGGACGGAGTCGCCATATGTACAGAGGTGGAGAACCAGTACGGCATCGTGATCGTATCGGATGGCAATCATGGGGGTATCATCTCCTGGACGGACTTTCGGGCAGTAACGAGTTCCGACATCTACGCGCAGAGGATAAGGTATAACGGTCTTTTATTATGGTCCGCCAACGGTGTCCCTGTCTGCGCGGCCTCAGGGTCCCAGTATAACTCCGAGATCATTTCCGATGAAAATGGCGGGGCGATCATAACCTGGAACGATTACAGGAGCGGTTCCGATGCTGACGTCTATGCGCAGCGTGTCGATCCCGGCGGCTGGCGGCTGTGGACGACGAACGGAGTCGCAGTAAGTGCCGAATCCAGCGACCAGGAATACCCGAAGATAGTGCCCGACGGCAGCGGCGGCGCGATTATCGCCTGGCAGGACAACAGGGCGGTCATGTTTGTCAATTGGAACGTCTACGCTCAGCGCATCGATATGAACGGAGTCTCGCAGTGGACTTCCGGCGGAGTAGTGATATGCGATGCTATGGGCGATCAGGATGATGTAGCGATAGCGCCATCCTTGAATGGCGGCGCGATCATCGCATGGGAGGACAACAGGAACGGTAACGATGACGTGTACGCGCAGAAGGTCGATGGCAGCGGCAACCTTCTGTGGGAGACGTACGGTATCCCGGTCTCCGATGTGTCTGATATGCAGTCGAATATCTTTCTGGTAGAGGATGGAGAGGGCGGGGCCATAATCTCCTGGATGGATAACAGGCCCGTCGAATACAACTGGGACCTCTACGCGGTGAGGGTAGAGAGCGAGGGATACTGGGGATACCCGTCTCCATATATATCATCGGTGGAAGATGTCCCGTTCGATGAGGGGCGGCAGGTGACTGTGACCTGGGACGCAGCCCGCATCGACGATTACCCTGACGCCGCAGTAACCGAATACGACGTTTACCGGAGTACTATCTCCTTTCCAGCGTACTCGTGGACGTTCCGCGGCACGGTCGAGGCATTTCAGCTGACGGCATATTCATTCACCGACTCGACGACATCTGACATGGATCTCATCGATACCAACTATCATCATTACAAGGTCGTGGCGAGATCTTCCTCGCCTGCCGTCTTCTGGAGTTCCCCGCCCGACAGCGGGTATTCGGTGGATAATACCACGCCCTCGCCACCGACAGGGATCTCGGCGGAACAGAGTTTTACGCCCAAGGGCCTGGCGCTTTCGTGGGAATCGAATGCTGAGCCCGACCTCTCCCATTATGCGGTCTATCGTGGGTTGAATGAGGCTTTCGAAGCGGATGCCGGGAATCGGATCGCGTTGCCATCCAGTGCTGGATACATCGACATAGAATGGCGCTGGGATACAGGATACTGCTACCGGGTAGCTGCGGTGGATGTAAACGGAAACGAGAGTTCCCCGGTGCTGTTTGCCCCGACAGAGCTGACCGGCGATGAGGATCCTATGCCGCTGGCAGCGTCATATCTCGATCAGAACTTTCCGAATCCTTTCAATCCGTCAACGTCGATCCGGTTCGGGGTAAGCGCGGCGGGGCGGGTCACCTTGCGGATATATGATACGGCGGGACGGCTGGTGAAAGAATTGATCGACGAACAGCGCGGCGCCGACCGGTACGAGGAAGTCTGGGATGGAAAGGACGACAGGGGCAATCAGGTTGCCAGTGGAATCTATTTCTACAGTCTCACCACGAGTGAGTTCAAGAATACGAGGAAGATGTTGCTTTTGAGATGATCACAGCCTCGCGTTGTCTTTTATTTGCCAACATCCGGGGCAGGCGGTATAGTGACCCGTGTTGATTTGAAGCGATGGGAAGAGGCTCAGCGACAGGGGAACCGGAATGCCGACAGGGAAAGATTTCGAGATAACAGATCTGGGCCCGTGCGAGATCGACTCGCCGCTTCACTGTTTTCGCTATCCGGACGGCCGCACCTTTTCATTCACTGATGACAGCGAACGTATACTCGTCGATCACCGTGTCGCCTCCATTTCCGGGGATACCGGCGGGACGGACGGCCCGGCGTCTCTCGAACGCGCCGGGGCGCGCAGGAAGATCTTCTTTGATCCCGCCGCGACCACCGTCGGCATAGTCACCTGCGGAGGGCTGTGTCCGGGTCTGAACAATGTGATCCGTGACATCGTCATGACAGCCAGCCTCCGTTACGGCGTGCACCGCGTGCTCGGGTTCCTCTACGGTTACCGGGGACTGACCGGGAAGGATTCGCATGTCGAACTGACTCCCGAGGGAGTCAGTGAGATCCACGAACTGGGCGGGACAATACTCGGTTCATCGCGAGGCTCACAGGATGTAAGCGAGATGGTCGACAGGCTCGAAGAGCTCGATGTCAACATCCTGTTCGTCCTCGGCGGCGACGGGACGATGAGGGGCGCGATCGCTCTTACCGAGGAGATCAAGAGACGGGACCGCCACATTGTCGTCGTCGGGATCCCCAAGACGATAGACAACGATTTCAGGTTCATGGATCGGAGTTTTGGATTCCTCACCGCCTATTCCAAGGCGATCGAGGCAATCGATTCGGCGCACAGGGAGGCTCAGGCCGCTCCGAACGGCATCGGCCTGGTGAAGCTGATGGGACGCCACTCAGGCTTTATCGCCTGCGCCTCGACCCTCGCGTCGAACCAGGTGAACTTCGTGCTGATTCCCGAGGTGCCCTTCAAGCTCGATGGCCCCGATGGATTCCTCGAAGCGCTGCGCAAGCGCCTCGAACTTCGCGATCACGCGGTGATCGTCGTAGCCGAGGGAGCCGGTCAGGAGCTCTGCGGAGAAGGGGACGGGCAGAGCGACGCTTCGGGCAACGCTGCGATGGGAGATATCGGGACACTGCTTGCCCGGCGGATAAAGGAGAAGTTCAGAGAGGACGGAACGGAGATAATCCTGAAGTATATCGATCCGAGCTACATCATACGGAGCATCAAGGCAAGCCCCGCCGACAGCGTCCTTTGTACCAGCCTTGCCATAAATGCCGTCCACGCGGCGATGTGCGGAAAGACGGAGATGGTCATCGCGTTGTGGCACAACGAACTGGTCCATGTTCCCATGCATCGGGCGATCCAGGAGCGCAACACCGTCAATCCGGAAAGCGCGTACTGGCTGAGTGTCCTGAGTACGACCGGCCAGCCGGTGGCGTTCTTCTAGGAGCGGTTCAGCCGCTTGAGAATATCTGAAACATAATCACGCTCGGCCTGTCATATTGATCAGAGGGGTAATTTCGGTTGGTTGCATCTGCCAGCGAGGGATATCTCAAGATGAAAAACAGGTCCTTTTCCATCGGGTCGATAGTCCTGCTCATCTCTATCGTCGTGACTGCAGTCAGCGGTTTTATCACCTGGCGACTCTTTCCGATCCCGTTCGGCACGCTGTTCAACACGTTTTTCTACCTGACCGTGACAGGGCTTGTTGCCTGTCTCGCGATCCTCGCCGTGAGGGCGCTGCGGGCGAGGGCGATATGGATCAAGGCGATCGGCGTCATCCCCGCGATCATCGCTATCGTGATCGCCTCCGCCGCGATCATTCTCAGGATCGATTACCGGCTCCTCCCGAGCATGAGCTACCGACACGGCCTGACGGCCGATGAATGGAAAGAGGACGTCAGATATTTTGCGCAGGAATACCCGAAGCAGCACGTCAGGCTCTACGAGATGGTGGACCGGCAGACGTTCGAGGCCCGCGTCGTTGCGCTCGAACAGAAGATCCCGCAGCTCAGCGAGACCGTGATCAGGAACGGGATCTACAAGCTCGCCGCTCTCCCGAACGACGCTCATTCGTTCCCCAACGTTTTCACGCACAAGCTCGACTGGCATGCCCTGCCCTTTAAGTTCTGGCTCTTCAACGATGGTGTCTACGTGCTCGACGCAGGCAGGGAGCATCGCGATCTGATAGGGGCGCGTCTCGTTGAAATAGGGGATGTGCCGGTTGCGGAGGCATACAGGAGACTCCGGCCGTACCTCGCCTCCGAGAACGAGTTCAACTGGAAGGACAGGTTCATACACTGCCTCAGCGTCATCGAGTTCCTGCATGCGGAGGGCATCGCCACCGATCCGCGGAGGATCGACATGACATTTGAGACTGACGACGGGGTGAAGCTGACTGTCGAGGTCGAGACATATCATTACATTCCCGTCATGTACTGGTCGAGCTTCAGGACAATCGACAACGACCTTCCATATGTACTCTCGAACGACCGCAGGGACAACTGGTGGTTTACGTACCGTGAGGACACGGGGACGCTCTACTTCCAGTTCAATCGCTGCCTGCGCAAGTCGGGGGATGTCAGGATAGAGGAATTCGTGGAGCGTCTCGGCGAGTATGTCGAGAACAACGAGTTCGAGAGGCTCGTCGTCGACATCCGCAAGAATGACGGCGGCGACGGTTATGTCTCCCGGCAGGTCGCCGGCCTGATCATAGGCAACGATCGTGTCGATCGGCCCGGCAGGCTGTTCGTTCTTACGAGCCGCAAGACATTCTCCGCCGCGGTGATGTTCCTCTCTCTGATCGAGAACAACACGAAGGCAGTCATCGTCGGGGAGCCGACTGGCCAGGGGCCGTTCTTCTGCGGGGGGCCGCAGCCGGTCACCCTGCCGAACTCGGGGCTGGAGATCCTCGTCTCGAGGCGCTACAACCGCTGCTCGCTCTTTGATGACGGGCGCAAGTGGATCATGCCCGACCTGCCCGTCGAATACACGATGAAGGATTATCTCGAGGGGCGCGATCCGATGATGGATGCTGTCCTCGAATACGGGACGCCGGTAGTGAGCTCGTCCGAACTCGGTGTATCGGAGCAGGAGAAGTATATCGGCCGCTACTGCCTGAGTTTTTACCAGATCCTCACCGTGGAGGCGGCTGGAGAGGGATTGAGGTTCGCCGTCTCCGACTTCTTCGAGGAGAGCTACAGGAATGTCAGCTCGGATCTCTACTCCTCAGGCGGGGACCTGTTTCACACCGATATCGAAGGGGTCGAACTCTTCTTCTCCGAGGGTCCGGACGGTTCGGCGGAGGGAGTCACCCTCAGATGGCGCGGGATCGACACATATGCGGAGAAAGCGCCCGAGGGTCACATGGTGCCGATGGAGCTCTTTGCCGAGGGGAGGACCAGCGAGGCCGTGATGGGGATTTATATGCAGCGGGAAGGCTATCTCGCTGAGGTGCCCGATCTCGAAAGCAGGCTCAATATAATGGGTTACGCGCTGCTGCGCGACGAGGAGGACAGTTCGGCGTTGAAGGTCTTCATGCTCAACGTCTGGCTCTTCCCGGAATCGGCGAACGTATACGACAGTCTCGGCGAGGCGTACATGCTCAGCGGAAAGAGGGAACTGGCGATAAAGAGCTACGAGAAGGCGCTGGAGCTGAATCCCGACAGTAAAAACGCCAGGGAGATCCTCGAGCACCTGAGAAAAGGTCAGGTCCGGGATCGCGAGACCCGCAAATGGTCCGGCTGACCGTAACCCAGGTTGCTCCATAAAAGAATCATATAAAATGTAATGCCGCCTAGCATGCATAGTAACTATTCGTATGTTAGTGTGCAAAAATAATGTAAAATACGGCATTATTGCCTTGCAGATGGCCCGAATAGTGCTATCATAGGCGCGTGACAGGTAGATTTGGGAGCGAAGCTACAAAGCGATTCAGATAGTGACGGTAGACAGAACCTGCCTTTTAGATCTTCTCGATTATCGGCTTCACTTGATTCCTCTCCAAAAAAACTGTACGTGTTTTTTTTACTCATTTAGTGACCATATCAGGAGGTCAAGATGAAGCTTTACGTAGGAAACCTTTCGTTTGATACCAGTGAGAGCGATCTTCGCACCGCATTCGAGGCCCATGGCACCGTGGATTCGGTTGCCGTAGTCTCTGACAAGTTCACCGGCCGCTCCAGGGGCTTCGGTTTTGTCGAGATGAACAACGACGAAGAGGCCAAGGCCGCTATGGCCGAGCTGAACGAGAAGGAACTCGACGGCCGCAAGCTGAACGTCAACGAAGCGCGTCCCCGCGAGGACAATCGTGGCGGCGGTGGCGGCGGTGGCGGCAGGTACTAGATAACCTGATCGCTCACTGAGATCAAAACGGGCTGCAGGCAGGGAGCCCGGAAGATCATGGAATAGAGGGGAGCCGGATTCCGGCTCCCTTTTTCTGTTACTTTCCGCTACTTAAGAATCATTTCAAACTTGTATTTCCACATAAGATGGTGTATAATTACGCAGTAATCAGCCTGGTATTACTGCCGGGCATTTGCATCTCAGGAGTTAGAAGTAGTTTTTAGTCTCAGGTGTTCCCGCCCCAGTTTCTGGAATCTCGCAAACAGACAATTCAGGGTCGTAGAAGGACAACTCAGGTATCGCGACGTACTTTGGCGATTTTCACGTATCGACAGCGGATATGGAGGAGTTATATATGCGTCAGGAGAATACCCGCTCCAGCAATCTCGCGCACAGCATGGCCCGCGCCCGCGTAATCGACAGAAAGACAGGCCTTCTCATCCTGGCGGGCGCGCTGATACTGCTCGCCGCCGTCCTGATGCTCTCATCGGGAACGGCGTGGGGGATAAGCGCTTCGCCCGATCCGGTGACTGTAGAGCAGCCGGACGGCTCATCGATCACCCTCTTCCTTAAAGGGGACGAATACTTCCACTGGAACGAGGACGCGACGGGATTCCCCGTGGTCCGCGCGACCGACGGCAAAACGTGGGTCTACGCGATTGAGCAGCTCGGACAGCTTATGCCGACCAGCGTTGCGGCCGGCAGCGTCAATCCACTGCTTGCCGGGCTCCCGAAGCCCGACATCCAGGGACTGCGCAGCGAGGCCCTGCGGAACAAGCGCGCCATGCTCGAGTCCGAGGAAGACATCATGAGAGCGCCGACCGCGACGACGATGTACAACCTCGTCGTACTGGTCGACTTCACCGACCTTACGGTCACCAGCTCCGCACTGGAATTCGATTCACTGTTCAACTATGTCGGCTATTCGACCGACGGCGCGACCGGATCGGTCAAGGACTACTATGACGAGACCTCGTACAGCCAGCTCGACGTCATCTCGGTAGTAGAGGCGCCCGTCACGATAAGCCAGGGTTACGCTTATTACGGCGCAAACTCGGGCGGCTTCGACATCAGGCCCCGCGAGATGGTCTCAGAGGCGCTCGCCGCCCTCGAGGCGCGCGGCTTCGATTTCAGCACCGTCGACGGCGACAACAACGGATGGATCGACGGGCTTACCGTTATCCACGCCGGCGGGGGAGAGGAATACTCAGGCAACGACCCCGACTATATCTGGTCGCATCAGTGGGCCCTTCAGAGCACGGTGACCTACGACGGCGTACGGATGCGTTACTATCACACCGAGCCGGCCCGGCGCGGTTGGGACAGCAATCCTACCTCGTGGGGTATCACGAGGATCGGAGTCATCTGCCACGAGACGGGACATTTCCTCGGTCTTCCCGACCTTTACGACTACGGTTACGACAGCCGCGGCGTCGGTTACTTCTGTCTGATGGCCGGCGGCTCCTGGGGCAACGGCGGCGCGACACCGGTCCATTTCAGCGCCTGGTGCAAGGTCGATCTCGGCTGGGTGACCCCGACCGAGATCAGTGCGGGCGGTCTTTACACCCTCCCCGAGGTAACGACAAACCAGGATATCTACATGCTCCAGGGCCCGTTCGCCAGCACCGAGTACTTCCTCGTCGAGAACCGGCAGGGCGTGGGATTCGACGTCTCGCTCCCCGGGAGCGAGCGCGGCATGCTCATATGGCACGTCGATGAGACGATAGGGAACAATAACGACCAGACTCACTACCTCGTCGATCTCGAGGAAGCGAGCGGCATTCAGCATCTCGAGCTCAACGAGAACTCGGGAGAGGACAGTGACTACTACAGGTCGAACAATGTGTCTGAATTCACCTCGATCACGACACCGGACAACCTCAGCTACGGCGGGACCCCGCTCGGTCTCGACATCCGGCTGGTCAGCGAGTCGAGCTCGCTGATGACTTTCGTCGTCAACGGGATGAGCCTCGAGCTCACCGCTCCTGCGCCGGCCGAGGTGGTCGACGTGGGCGACGTCTACCGCGTCGAGTGGACAGTCACAGGCGACTCGCCCGACTCGGTCAGTGTCGTACTGAGCATCGACAGCGGGACTACGTATCCCGACACGATTGCGACAGGCATCGCGGCGGTCGAGTACTACGACTGGACCGTTCCGAACCTTCCCGTTCCGACGGCGCGCCTCAAGGTGATCGCCTATGTCGGCGGCACGATCGTCGGATTCGACGAGATCGACGGCGACTTCACGATAAGCGGAGCGCCGTACAGGTACGTCTCGGTGACCGGCGGTAACGTCTATCCCTATTCGCTGCCTGCCTGGGCGGCGCATACGATCGTGGACGCGGTTGGCGCGGCAGTCGACGGCGACTCGGTCATGGTCGCGGCCGATATCTACTTTGAGCAGATAAGCGTCCACAAGGACGTTTACCTGATGGGTGGATGGAACTCGGGATTCACGGTGAACGATCCCGCGACGAACGTCACCACGATTTCGTCGGGCGGAAGCACCGTCTCGTTCCTCACCATCCCCGGGGGTTCGCCCGGCATCGAGGGATTCACGATCACGGGCGGTTCGGGGACATCGACACTGATGCCCGGCACCGGGATCTACGGCGGCGGAGTGTTCGCATACAGCTCGCCGGCGGTCATAAAGAACAACATTATCACGGCAAGCGGATACACGAGCACGACCGGCTTCAGCGCCGGCGGCGGTATCGCCTGCTATGATGGAACGGTCACGATAGAGGGCAACGAGATCACAGGCTGCATCGCCCAGAGCGGCGGCGGCATCTACCTCTACCAGGTTACTGCTGCGATAACAGGCAACACGATCTCGGGCGCTTCGCCCAACGTCTCATTCGGTGGCGAGAAGAGAGGCGGCGGGATCTACGCGCTGCATTCCGACGTCACGATGTCCGGTAACACGATAACGGGCAACACCGGTTACGTCGACGGCGGCGGGATCTACGCGAACCTCACTCCGGTCACATCCGATGGCGACTCGATATACGGAAACGACGTCACAGGCACGGGCGGCGGGATCTATGCGGAGCATTCGGCGCTCGCGATGACGCACGGCTATGTCCAGGGCAACACCGCCTCCTCGCTCGGCGGCGGGATCTATCACAGGGCGGCGCAGTTCGATCTCTCCAATACGCTCATCGCGCAGAACGCCGGCGGCACGATCGGCGGCGGCGTCTACGCCGACAGCACCTGGGGTGACTGGGAAAACAACACGATCGATCGCAACACGTCGAGCATCACCGGCGGGAACGCCTTCCTCTCTGCAGCCGCGCCGACGGATGTGAGGAACAACATCTTCTCGTACGGCAACGCGAACGGCTTCCATGCCTCTGCGGACCTGAACATCACCTACCAGTACAACAACGCATTCGGGAACACCGGCGACGATGTCGTGACGATCGTACCCGACGCGACGAACATCAGCCGCGATCCGGCATACGCCGACACAACGGCGCTCGACTATCACCTCGCCCTTCATTCGGGGAGTGTCGATACGGGCGATCCGGTCGGGCTCGACCCCGACGGCTCGATAGCCGACCAGGGGGCCTTCGGTGGACCGAACGCGGTATTCGCGGCGCCTGACTACGTCACGAACCTCATCGCCGTGATGACGAATGATACGACGATCACGATCTCGTGGGACGGCGTCACGCCTGAGGGCGGCGACTACTTCGCGATCTACTCCGGCGCCACGCCGGGCTTCGCGCCTGCCGAGTCGAACTTCATCGGCACGGTCGGAGCGGCGATGAGCGTATTCCAGCACCACCCCGTAGCGGGCTGCCACTACTATCGCGTCAGCTATATCGACGGCGCGGGCTACATGGGCGGGTACTCGAACGAGGCCGGCGAATGCACGGCCGGTCCCGACCTCGTGGCCCCGACAGTGACGGTCGCCTACCCGAACGGCGGCGAGGCCTTCGAGCCCGGCGACTTCATCGATATCCAGTGGGTGGCGACAGACAACAAGACGGTCGACTCGATCAGCATCTACTACTCGGAGAACAACGGCGCGGACTTCACGCTTATCGCGTCGAGCGAACCTAATGACTCGACCTACCAGTGGACGGCGCCGGACATCTCGAGCGACTCGTGCCTCGTGCGGGTAGTAGCATACGACCCGGCTCTTCTGACCGGTGAGGATGTCAGCGACGCGATCTTCACGATCAAGATCGTCTCGACCGACGACGAGCTGCCGGCAGCCACGTGGGCGCTTTCGCAGAACTTCCCCAACCCGTTCAACCCTGCCACGACGATCCACTACGACGTCAAGGCAGGCGGCGGACAGGTCAGCCTGAGGATCTTCGACGTATCGGGCCGCGTGGTCCGTACCCTCGTCGACGGCAGGCAGACAGAAGGCGCGAAGTCTGTGACCTGGAACGGCACGAACGACGCCGGCCAGCGCGTGGCTAGCGGGATCTACTTCTACCGGATGTCCGCGCCGGGATTCACCGAGACGAAGAAGATGGTACTTCTGAGATAAATAGGGCATAATAGGCGTATGTTCGCCTATCAGAAAACGAACCGGTATTTTGCGCAGATCTCCGACGGGCTGGAGTCCGTCGGAGTGCGGGAACTGGATGAACTCGGTGCGACGGAGGTCAAGCCGTCGTACCGGGGCATCTATTTCTCGGCCGACCCGGCCCTGATGTACCGGATCAACTATATGACCCGCCTCTCAACGCGGGTGCTCGCTCCGCTGATCACCTTCGACTGCCACAGCGACAAGTATCTCTACAAGACTGCCTATGCAATGCCTTGGACCGAGCTCTTCTCGGTCAGGCAGACATTCGCGATAGACGCGAACGTGACAGACAGCAATATCACGCACTCGCAGTACGCTGCGCAGAAACTCAAGGACGCGATCGTCGACAAGTTCCGTGACGAGTGCGGGGAGCGGCCCAGCGTCAAGACGCAGGATCCCGATATCTGGTTCAACCTCTTCATCGGCAACAACAAGGCGACGATCAGCATCGATACCTCGGGGGGATCGCTGCACAGGCGCGGATACCGGGTCGCATCGGTCGAGGCTCCGATGCAGGAGACTGTCGCCGCGGCGATTATCAGGTACACAGGCTGGGACGGAGAGGTCCCGCTCTACGATCCGATGTGCGGGTCGGGGACGCTTCTCTGCGAGGCCGCTATGCATTACTGCAGGATCCCGGCGGGATATTTTCGGAAGAATTTCGGATTCATGAGACTGCCGGATTATAAAAAAGCGCTCTGGAACAAGGTCAGGCAGGAATGCAACGCGCAGATAAGGCCGCTACCGCCGGGGCTGATATCGGGGAGCGACAAGTCGAGCGCCGACGCGGAAGCCGCTATCCTGAACTGCCACGAGCTGCCCGGCGGAGAGAATATCTCCATCACGGTGCGGCCCTTTCAGAAGATCGAGTCGCTCGACGATACGGTGATCGTCTGTAACCCCCCGTACGGTGTGCGCCTCAAGGACGCGGGGGACCCTGGCAGGCTTCTCGGCGAGTTCAGCGAGTTTCTCAAGGAGCGCTGCCGCGGGGCACGCGCCTACATCTTCTTCGGGAAAGAGAAGCAGCTGGAGACGGTCAAGCTGCGCGCCGCATGGAAGAAATCGATCAAGAGCGGCGGGCTCGACGGATACCTCGCCAAATACAAGATCCGCTGACGTCTTGACGTCATGTAGTCATAACGCTATAATTACAGTATGAAAAACCAGAACAAAAGAGCGACGGTCTATTTTGACCCCGGGCTTCATCGTGCCCTCAGGCTGAAAGCAGCCGAGACAGACCGGTCTGTCTCTGAGCTGGTGAATGAGGCGGTCAAATTGTCCCTCGCCGAAGATGCCGATGACCTCTCTGCATTCGAGGAGAGGGCATCCGAGCCCGAAATGCTGTTCGAGGACCTGGTCAAGGATCTGAGAAGTAGTGGCAAAATATAAGATTCTGATCAAGGCATCAGCCGCAAAGGAGATCAAACGACTTCCTTCGCGCAAGGTTCGGCGAAGAGTCGTGGACAGGATCCGCAGCCTGGCGGATGATCCTCGCCCTAAGGGCTGCGAGAAGGTTTCGGGGCAGGAGCGGTACAGGTTGCGCCAGGGTAACTACCGGATCATATACTCCATCGCTGATGACATATTGACGGTTCATGTCGTTAAGGTCGGGGATCGTAAGGACGTATACCGTTATTGATATCTTCTTTGTCATGGAAACATTTAAAGGAGTGGTGACACTGTGAGGACAAACCGGATGAGGAATGTTGTGGTTCTCGGCCTGTTCATCCTGACTGCAGCAGCCGCGCATGCGGGGGAGGATGCGGAGACCCCGATCAGGGCCGGCGTCTATATGGGTGACGGCGCCAGTATGGCGTGTGTGCTGGAGACATTCGAGGCCCTGAGGATAGACCCTCTCATAGTGCCCGCGCTGGTCAGCCCTACCGATATCTATACAGGAATGCTCGATAAACTGGATGTATTGATCTTTCCCGGCGGCAGCGGGAGCAAGCAGAACAACAGCATGGGAAGCGGCTCGCACGGGAAGGTCAGGGATTTCGTTATCGAAAATGGTAAGGGAGTTGTCGGCCTCTGTGCCGGCGGCTACCTTGTCTCCGATTCTGTGGATTATCCATGCCTGCAGCTTGTAGAGGCGGGTACTGTCGACAGGGAGCATGACAAGCGCGGAAGCGCCGTCTGCGAGGTGTCGTTCACGGAGAGGGGCCTCGAGATATTCCCCGAGATGAAGGAATTCAAGTACGGATACATCCAGTACCACGACGGGCCCCTCTTTGTCCCGCCTGCCGGTGGATATGCCGATTGCCGTGAGCTTGCCGTCAATAACAGCGACGTTCACCAGACCGGGCCGGAAGGGATGACGCCCGGCAAGGCGTTCCTGCTCTGTCAGGAAATGGGTGCGGGGCGCGTATTCGCAAGCGCCGGCCATCCCGAGTCTACTGTCGGAATGAGATGGATGGTGCCCCGCATGGTCAGATGGGTCGCCCGCAGGGAGCTTGTCTCCTATCCGGCGAATGTAGTGAGGCCGGGGTTCGGGACAGCCGAGATAATGCACAGCGACGACCTGGAGACAGAACTCTTCTGGAAGATCTTCGATGAGGATCCTGAGATCAGGATGGCGGCGATCAGGGAGCTGCGGGAGAAGCGCTACCGCAATGGCTTCAGATGGGCGGCCGGGATGATCAGGGATAAGTCCCCTGAAGTCAGGGCATTCGCAGCCGAGGTGCTCGCTGAGGCCGAGTACACGGCCGCTATCGATAATCTCGAAGCTGTTATCGAGAAAGAGGAAGATAACGCCTGCAGGATGCGCCTGCAGAAGGCTCTGGCCGATCTGAAGGCGATAGTCGCGGACTGACAAAATCAGATCCGTTGATAATTCACTTGTCGGCTGGCCGGATAACATTATTTTTAATTATAGATCCGCTTCATCAACCCCCACCTGTAAACGGATATATGATCTGTATCATCAGGATTACAGCCACCGGGGGATAGACTCCAGACAGACTGCGAACGATGTTTTAAATCCGGCCTTGTATTGACAGGCTGTGTTACCATTAGTTCGTCTTATTCGATGTAACGCATCGAGAAGGAGGGGGAAATGGAGTCTCGCAAATCTGCGCGTTCGCGCGTTCTGTATCTCTGCCTGTTCATCTTCGTCACGACTATCTCAACATTTATCGCGGTTCCTGTTTCGGCCGGCTTCACGCTGACCATATACGAGCAGACGGGCAGTATTAACGCATACACATTCGACCAGGATGATATCTGTCTCTACGATGAGATAGCAGGTATGCCGGGGCCGCTCGTACAGGGGTACGCCGGATACGATTTCAGTACAGGCGGGTGTGAGTTCTACGACATCTATTTCTGCGATACCGCCGGAGCAGTACTCGATCTCAAGCCGGGCGAACCGCTGCCGCTCGATATCTACCTGAAGCTCGAGTGCTGGGATATCAGTTGCAACACAGGGGAGCCAGTCGGCTCACCTGGCTGGCCAGGGGCGGGGAACAACATAGACGCCGTCGTGCTCGATCTCGACGGACAGGTACTCTATGGCAGAGCTGTGGTCGCGGAAGTATATGGGCTGTGCCAGGAGCCTTTCGAGCTCAAGGAGTCGAACTTCGCGTCCAGCGCGCTCGGGCCTCCCGATGCCGATATTACCAAGATGGGCGGGGGATACACTGTCATTACTCTGTATATGGGCTCTATGGTACCCGAGCCTCCCGATACAATGGTCGAGCACGATCCTCTGATCGTCAATCGGCACCCATATTTCGAATGGATAGAGAACGGGATAGGATGGCACGCAGAGAACGACGGTTACATCACGGGGATAGTCCCTTACTGGGATGATGCACTGATCTCAAGCCGAAGTTTCGATCCGGCCGGCGATCCGTTCGTGATATTCAGGTTCCGCCATGAGCCGGATGCGGCGAACTTCATGGGCGGATACACGTCCATTCTGCCGCCGGCGAACAATTTCCATTACAGCAATATCAACTTGGGGATATATATCCACTCGACCGGATCGATAAGGCCGACCTGGGATGTTCACAACACTTCGTACTGGTCTACGACGCTGACCAGCGGCTATTACGATGTCAAGATCGCTGTCGGTGATTCGCCGGGGACCGTCTCGTTTGCGATCGACCGGGTCGCGAACTGGTCGTCCCCTCCTGCCGATTTCTCATCACCCGAGTGGTCGGTAGTCGAGCGCAGGGAGATCGCCGGGCCTTACCATATCCAGATCAATCCGTACAACGAGAGCAGCCGCATATACGATGTGTGGAGCTCGAATGAAGGGGAGATCCCGCCGCCGCCTCCACCACCGCAGTCGCCCGAGCCTCTCATCCTCTCCATTGAGGATATCGGTAACGACGAGGGACGCCAGGTCCGCCTGAAATGGCAGGCCTCGCCGTATGATTCCGCTTCAAGCCGGGAGCCGGTGACCGGATATGCGCTCTGGCGCAGGATAGACGAGCTGCCCGCCTGGATGTCAGTCGTGTATAACGTTATTCCCGGGCCGGTTCCGATGTATCCGCCCGGTGACTGGGACTATGTCGGCATCGTTCCGGCATGCTGCGAGGAGACATACGCCACTGTCGTTCCCACACTGGCCGACGCGGTGGAGGGTGACATCCACTGGTCGGTCTTTTTCGTCAGGGCGTTGACCGGGACGCCGGAGATATATTTCGACTCGCCGCCGGATAGCGGGTATTCGGTCTGCGATATCCTTCCTCCCGATCCCGGTGAGGATCCGGAGGAAGTGCGGACCACGGACTATCTTGGACGCAACTACCCCAACCCGTTCAATCCTGTAACCGAGATCAGGTTCGGCCTCAGGGATCGCGGACATGTCCTCATCAGGATATTCGATGCCGGCGGGAGACTCGTCAGGACGCTCGTCAAGGGGGAGATGTCGAGCGGCGACCATGCCGAGACGTGGAACGGGACCGACGACTACGGCCGGATGGCGGCAAGCGGCGTCTACTTCTGCCGCCTCGATACGAAGGGATTGTCGAAGAGTATGAAGATGGTGCTTCTCCGGTAGCTGCATACAGCGATATCCGGCTTGAATAGACCGTTGCCCGGCAGATGACGGTTGCATCACGGAGACTTTGCGCTATCCTGTTATCAGGAGGATATCATGAACAGAGAGGCTCATCACTTCGGCATCAGGGCCATATCGTACCTTTTGATGACGGTTCTGTCTGTTGCCGCAGCACGTGACTGCCTTGCGGCGCAGACCACTGTAAAAAAAAGAGATGCAAAGATCGCCGCTTCGGCTGCCGTCCGGCCCGTCGTACGGCAGATGCCGGGCTATATCTTCTGGAGCGAAGAGTCATCCAGGGAGGCTGCATACGGATTTCGAACCGGCGACGGCAGGGTAGAGCGCAGCGGATTTAAAAGGCACATAAAGTTTCGCGCGGTCCAGGGGAAGAAGGGTGTCTCTGCTGCAGAGCTCATGGAGATCTATGCAGGTGAGCTCGAGCAGGCCGGCGCTGCTGTCATCTTTCGCGACGACGAGCGGGTGACGATCAGCCTGGATACCGGTGGACACGAATTGTGGGTCGAGGTCGCGGTCACTGACGCGGGATACACGGTGACCGTCATCGAAGATATACCCGCATCGGATGTATCCGGGTCGACAGCGGTAACTGGTTCGCTGAAAGACGTGAGCATCGCTTATCCCGTTCTGCACCCGGGCAGCGATATATCCGTCGCCGATACGCCCGCATTGCGCCCACCCATGGTGACGTATTTTGTCGCGGCCGATGCGGGAGACGGGGGGGACGGGACGGAGGAGGATCCATTCGGCACGATCGCCAGGGCGTTCGAACACGCGGAAGCGCTGTCTACGATGAAGGTCCGCGTAATGCTCGCTTTCGGCGTCTACGAGGGGGATATCGTTATAACCCGGTCGACCGACTTGATCGGCCACGGTGGTGTTCCGAAGATATGGGGCACGATCGATGGGGCCGGACGCGGCCTGATGCTCGAAAATCTGGAGATCAGGGAAGCGCAGGATACAGGTGTACGCATAGACGGCGGGACGCTCGAGATGACAAACTGCCGCGTCGTCGGTACCAGGCGCAGTGGTAACGATAGATCGAGCGGCCGCGGAGTGGTGCTTACGGGGGGAGCGACGGCGGTCATCACCGGCTGCGTCTTCCGGTCGAACAAGGGGCAGGCGCTGCTCGTAACGGGCGAGGGCACGAAGGCGACCTGCAGCGACCTGTATGCGACGTACAATCAGGTTCATCCGGCCGCGGCGGAATATGCCGCAGAGAACAACGATGTCAGCGGAACTGGATGCATCGAGGTGTCCGGCGGGGCGAAGCTGCTGATGGAGGAGTTCGATCTCACAGGCAACGAGTACATCGGTGTGCTCGTTCGTGACGGCTCCAGCGCGCACCTCAGGTCCGGGAGGATCGACGGGACGGTCAGCTTCGGGAATAGAGGAGGATTCAACCTGACCGTGCTGCACGAGTGCTCGATCGAACTTCGGCACTTCATCACGAGCAATGCGGCCTGTGGATTGCACTTCTTCCATTCCACTCTAAAAGTCATAGATATCGAGCTGATCGGGAATTCGATCGGCATCTCGTTCCAGGAGCCGCCGGAAGGATATGATCTGGGCGCGTGTCTCTACGCGTACGAGGACAATATCTGGATGCAGGACAACGCGATCAATTTCGACGGGGTGGCGCTGTCCGTCCCCGATGCCGCCGGCATTGGTGAGGACGGGGAGGAAGCCGAACCGTGGTGCCCCGGGGTGCCGTGGGAATAGACAAACACCTTTTATTATAACAGCTTACGGCCGCACGTGATTGTTCGTGTACTTCGTGATCAGCTGGTCGCGAAGATCCGAGTATATTCCGTGCATCTCTTCCATGCGTTCCCATGTCAGTCCGGTGAGATACTTCGATGCCTTCTTCGTGCTCATTTGTGCGCATTTCTCGTCTATCGCGGCGATCTCCTCGAAATACCTCGTCTCGACCGGGTCGCGCACGGCCCTGACGTCCTCGATAGCCGCCTGCCACTTGAGGTAGAGCAGGTTGTCGACGAAGTCGACCGCCCAGCGGAAGGAATCCTCGGAATATTTTGCCGGATCGTAGGTGTTCCAGGCGGGGTGGATCTTCGTTACGCCGGCGTAGATGGGAACGTACGAGCCGACGTGCTGGTTGTCGACGAAGTACCAGTAGATACCGCCGACCGGGTCGGGAAGCCAGCCGCGAAGCTGGGCGACCATCCCGTAACCGCCCTTCGCGACGTTGCGCCGAAAGTCGATGTCGAGCAGGTGACGCATGTCGGGGGTGGGGAAGGGAGTCGTCAGCGGGCTCTTGACCATGCAGCTGTCGCCTTCGGGGATGAGCCAGTCGTGGTCGGCCGTCATGTCGTAGATCGTTCCCTCGAAGGTCGAGCGTTGGAAGGCCATCACGTCCCGGACCGAGATCTTCTCGTCCGGTACGGCGGAGAATGGGTAGATCGACAGGGGCTCGACGTACTGGTGGTACGAGTCGTTCTTCTCGTACGGCCCGTCGAGGGTCCTGTCGGGCCATTCCTTCAGCGTGGGGCAGAATGTCGAGTAGAAGAGCCAGAAGCGGCTCGTCGCCCATTCGCGCGGCGTCGGCGCGTATATCTCCTGCCAGATGAAAGGCGCGCCGCTGCCGGGATCGTACCAGCCGTGGTCGACAGCGACCTGCATCCAGTTCTCCGAGACCATCGTATTCGGATCATCGGGATCGATCTCCCTGAAGATGGACCAGTTGGGGATCATCGTGATGTGGTCGTCGGGGACGCGGCGGGCCACCCAGAGGGCTCCCGGCTTCCCGCTGCCCGGCTCCCAGCCGGGGCCGATGCTGAAGAGCTCGAGTATCCAGGCCTCGTCGGGATCGGCTATCGCGATCGTCTCCGACTCTGGGCCGCAGGAGGGGAGAAAGCCATACTCGTCGACGAGCGATGTTATCAGCCTCACCGCGTCGAGGGCCGTCTCGCATCTCTGCAGCGCGAATATCATCGCCTGCTCGACGGTGATTATCTGGCCGCCTGTCTCGCGGTCGACGCCGAGCTCGGATCGCTGGGCCTGCGTGCTCTCGCCGATCGCGAGCTGTTTCTCGTTCATGTGTGAATAACCGGAGTGGAAATAGGCGAATGTCTTCGCAACCTGCGGGATGTGTCCGATGACCTCCCATTCGCCGTGCGCGATCGTTGGGTCCTGGAGGCCCCAGTAGACGGGGGCGAGGCTCCCCTTTTTAAATTTCTGCGCGGGAACGTAGAAGAGGCGCGAGTCGTCGCAGGCGTCGGTGTGCGATGTTATCACCGAGCCGTCGACGGTGGCCTTCTTTCCCGCGACTACGATCGTGCAGGCGCCGGCCGGTACGAACTGGAGGGCCAGCAGGACAAAGGCTATGGATAGATAGACGAATGATCTCGGAGTACAAAGGGATTTTTCGGAGTTCATATTTTAATCTTTCTCCATTGTGCGGGGTTTGACTACTCAGACTGTCAGATTCTACCCTATCAGAGGCATCGAATTCAAAATATTTCAGGGATAAAGTCCGGAGGTCACCTGATTACGACGAATTTTCCAATTGTCGTCTTGAACTGCCCGTCGGACGGTTCGACGGCGAAAATATAGACGCCGCTCGTGACATCCTGGCCGTTCCTCGAGAGGAGATCCCAGCAGAGAGTGCCAGCACCGCCGCTTCCATCGTGATAGAGTGTCTGGACGAGATCACCCGAGACGGTGAATATCCTGACTGTGCAGCGGCACTGCGGGAGATTCCTGAATTCGCACTTGAGCCCTGTGGGATCGGCGTTGTTCGGTTCCAGCTCCCACGGCTTCATGCTCCCGGATGTCACGGGATTAGGGACTACGTATATCTCCCTGTCCACGAACTCATCCGACTCCTGCGCGTCCGAACGTGCCTCTATGTACTGGAAGTTCGACATCGGGGAATCGCGCAGCCCCGGTTCCATCACACCCTCCATAAGTTCCCGGTGATCGAAAGCGACGACGGAATAGAAATAGGGCAGCCCGTTCTTGGCCATCCTGTCGAAGTACCTGTAATAGCATCGGCCGCCCTCGAAACCAAGTTTGTATCTGGCCATGGCCTCCAGCGTGTCGCATTCGTCCATAGTAAGGCCGGGTGGGCAGGGAATGGTGTCAAGGGGCGCATACATGACGCTGAGTTCGAACATGTCGAGATACTTCTGGCGGTCCTTCAGGTACATCAGAGGTTCGTATAACCATCCGCCCTCCTCGAACGGAATACTGAACGGGTCGTTGGGAGGGACAGCGTTCACCAGGTCCCTGCATTCGAGAAGGGTCCACAGCTCCTTCGACGGTCCGCTATTCTCCGTTGTCCCGTAGGGCCGGTGCCAGTCGTCCGCGCGGTAGACCATATAGCCCTCGAAATCCTGCACCAGCGTAAACTGGTCGGGGATGATCTCGCTCAGGTTGTCCCACAGCACTGACACGACTCCGTCGCCGGGGATCAGCCTCATGTTCGGGGGGACGGGCGCCGAGCTCACCACCCACTTTATATGGCTTTCCTTCCCGTCCACGCCCGTCATGTAGTAAAGAAGGTCAGCGTCCCATTTCTTGTAGCATCCCTGGTAACCGAGAAACCATTGTTCGATAGTGCAGTCGTTGTTGATCCAGAAGGGCAGTCTTGCCGGGAGATCTATCACCCAGTCGGGCTGGTTGCAGGCGTCGGGATGCAGCCCGTCCAGCGGCCCCCAGACCTGGGTCTCCCGTCCGTCGATCCCGGTTTCAGGATCCTGGTCGGCGTCGGCGTATAATCCCTGGTAGGCGGCCACGGCCGCCGCCGCGCTTTTCTTGATGCCGGGCAGCCCCTTGCCTGCGACGAATGCGAAATTGAACATGAACTCATCCCCCGGTTCCAGTTCACCGACCACTGGAAATGAGAAGAGGATCCTGTAATCCCCTGGAGTCACCGTATCGTCCGGGAGGTTCCAGTCGGTCATGGCGTAGTAGCGCTCGAAGTCATTGGTCGGCTCTCCGCCGCTTTCGAAGGGGAGCAATCCCTTGAAGTACCTGGTCCTTCTCGTGCCCACCTCGGCGAGCCAGCCCGGCCTCGTGTCCAGGAGAGCCACAGCCGGATGCTCCAGCAGCACAACGCCGAAGTATCCGATAGTGCTTCCGCCATCTCCGTCGTCGTCGCGTACATACAGGAGGTTGACCCGTACCGGGATCTCGTATCCGCCCTTCCGGGCACAAGCGATGCCCCTCCACATCCCGATCATGTCGTCGAGATAGTAACTGCCGTGCTTGCGGGGGCCGGCGTCGAGGTCCGCATAGAGCCCGACATATACGTCCTGCAGGATAGTTTCCCCGATGTTCTTGATGAAGTAGCTGACGGCAATATAGCTGCCGTGGTAGTCGCCGCCCCACTGGTAAGTCTCCTGCCTGACCAGCAATCCCATCGGCTCGTGTTCCGGGTATATAGTGGAAGCTACCTGTTGGTCGTCGGTATACCAGCAGGTGAACATCTGGTTCCCCCTGGCGGCGAAATCCTCGTCTATGAGCCCGTCGCCGTCGTCATCAATCCCGTTCAGCCAGTCCTCGTCTATGAGTCCGTCGCCGTCGTCGTCGGGCCAGTTGGGGAACCGGTTGCCTCCCGGATCGCCCTCCGCCGCCCGGTAGATCACATCCCGCGGGTCGTTCGTGGGGTAGAACTCGGTCTCAGGGTAACCCGTCGAGACAACAGGCAGGCCGTTCTTGAGCGCCCCTACCCATATCCCGGCAGCGTAGAGGTACTCCACACCGGATCCTGCCGGCCACTGGGCGGAAGGGGAATCGGCCATCGGGTAGCGGCTGCCCGGCAGAGAGCCGAAGAATCCCCAGTTCGTGACGTTCATCTGCAGCTCGCCGATGTTGTGGACATACTTGCCGTCGAGGGTGATCGTTCGTTCGGGCAAGGGGATCTTGCCTTCGGGCCAGGGGTCGCGGCGCTCCGTTTGTGCGTGCAGTGTGGGCGGCATTATGGCCAGGGCAAGACAGGCGGTGATCAGTGCCAGTGAAGCGGAGACTGGTCTAACGGCCGTCTTGTGGGCGGATACTCCGTTCTTGCGACTTTCGGACATGCGTGACTCCATTGCCGGCGTCCGGGAATCGTCTTATAGGGTTATCGTAGTTCAACTGCCCGCATTATAGCAGAATAACCTCAGAAGGTAAATATCAAGCCATATGCAGAAATGCCGGATCGATGCAAGGGGCACTGCCTTCTTGCCCTGAATTGTGTTTTATGGTATACGTCCGGAAAAGCGGCGAGGATGAAGGGCAGACCTTCATAGTGATGCCGTGTGTCGACGGTACCAGCCTGTCCGACAGGCTGAAGGAGGGCCGCTGCCTGTCGATGAGGCACTCGATATAGCGATCCAGATCGGCAAGGGACTGGCAAAGGCTCATAAAAACGATATCGTTCACCGCGACATAAAGCCTGGAAACATCCTCATCGCAGAAGACGGCAATGTGAAGATCGTCGACTTCGGGCTGGCCAAGCTCGGGTCGGTGACGAAGATGACTATAGTCGGGACGACGATGGGAACGGTCGGTTATATGTCACCCGAGCAGGCGAGGGGGGACGAGGTCGATAGCCGCTCCGATATCTGGGCGCTATGTGTCGTTCTCTACGAGATGCTGTCCGGCCGGATACCGTTCCGTGGTGATGTAGATGCCGCGGTGATCTACTCGATAATGAACGAAGAGCCCGATCCGCTCACGGAGGCATGTCCTGAATGCCCGGCTGAGCTCGAGGATGTCATCAGCACTTCCCTGGCCAAGGAGACTGCCGAGCGGTTCCAGTCGATAGATGAGCTGGTGGCCGCTCTGGAAGCGGTTCGTGGCGGGGAGAGTGTACCGACCATAAAGAGATCGGCCGGCAGGTCCGGAGGTCGTTTTAATCGCCGGATAGCTGCGGGTATCATCGCGGTCGTGGTGATTGCAGCCGCTGTGCTCGGGCACAGGTTCCTCAGGCCGGGGCAGACGATCGAGTCGATTGCGGTACTTCCCATCATGGATCTCTCCGGAGATAACGAGGAGGGCAGTTTCGCTGATGGATTCACGGGAGTCCTTATCAACGAAATGGGAAAGATCGAGGATGTGATGGTGACGGGGCATCGGTCCGTGATGCAGTACAAGGATTCTCAAAAGTCCCTGCCGGATATTGCCGATGAGTTGAAGGTCGACGCTTTGATCGAGGCATCGATTATCAGGGATGGCGATAAGGTTCTTCTGACCGTCCAGCTCGTCGGAGTCAACCCCGAACGGCAGCTCTGGACGGACAGTTTCAATCGCCCGTACAAAGATATCCTGGCAATGTACGGCGAGGTCACTCGGGCAATCGCCGACCATGTCGAAGCGGCGATCAGTCCTGCTGCGGCTGCGGCGCTGGCAAGCCGACAGACGGTTGATCTCAGGGCATATGAGAATTTCCTGTACGGGTTCTACTGGATAAATGCCAGCATCGATTATAGCCTGGACGGTGATCTCGGAAAGGCGAAGAAGTATTTCAATGCATCGCTGGCGATAGATTCGACCTATGCTCCTGCCTGGGCAGGCCTGGCAGAGGTCCATATAATGTCCTCACACGGCTATCCGCCGCCGCCGAACGCTGTTGAGGATGCTCTCGAGGCCGTCGAAAGGGCAATGGAACTTGATCCGGATGTCTCAGAAGCTTATCGGACCCTGGCACATATTCTCTGGGAGCATGTCTGGGATATGGAGGGTGCGGAGAAGGCTTTCAAGAGAGGATTCGAACTTAATCCGTCCGATGCCTATCTACTGCTGATCTATTCCTATTATTGCTCGGCCCTGGGCAGGTATGAGGAAGGCGCCGAAGCGGCCAGGCGAGCCTGTGAGCTGGATCCTTTATCGTTCAAGGTCAACGTAGCGGCTATGCAGCCGATTGCAGTAGCGGGGCAGGTAGATGAGGCGGCCGGGCAGATCCTCAAGGCGAAAGAGATGTTTCCTGACACCTATAAAGATTATGGTTTTCATCTGTTCCTCATCTATAGTTGGAACGGAGAATATGACCGGGCTATCGAAGAGCTGGACAAACACGTACTCACTATCGGTAAGACGAAGGAATATTTTATTGGAAGTTATGCTGCAACACACTTTTTCGCCGGACATGACAGTATTGCTCAGGCGCTTCTGGACGAGATGGATGTGATTGCCGAAAGAGACAGCCTGCCGATCGAGTGCCCCAAATATTATAGTCTCCGTGGAGATTTTGATACAGCATTCGAACTTCTCGAGATGAGGTTCGAATCGAAGGACATGTGGCTGACTCGTCTCATGATCACTCCGGGCTATCTTCCGCTGCACGACGATCCGAGGTTTATGGACCTGGCCAGGCGTATCGGCGTGAGAGAGTGATCCGCTGTCACCTTCGCGGTGAGCATCCTCGCCACTTCGAGTCTCATGAAAGTTCCTGTATACGGGAACATGACAGAACCGATCCTGTAACGTACTTCTTATCAATACTATAAGGAATTGCCTATTGTATCATATCGATTATTGATTATCTTTTTAACGAGTGGCACTTCCCGAAAGAAACATACAATCCAGGAGGGGACGATATGAACCTGATAAAGGAACTGGGCGCATTTACCTTCGCAAGCAGGCTGATGCGTCTGTCCGAACGACTCAAGTCAGAGGTGTCGACTGTATATCATTCGTGCGGGATGGACTTCGACGACCACTGGTTTCTTGTCGGGTACATGCTCTCGGAACATTCGAGTATGGCTGTGGCTGATATGTCCTCGCAGCTCGGCGTTTCACAGCCCAGGTTGACCAGGATGATCGAAGAGATGGTCACACACGGTCTCGTGAGACTCGAGATGGATTCGGAGGACCCGGGGCAGAAGCGGGTCTCGCTTACCTACGACGGGAAGGATACGGTTCTCGAACTGAAGAAGATCTGGCAGGCGGTCGGGGAGGCGACGACGGAGCTTATCTCCGAATCGCACCCTGAGTTTCTCGAAGCGATCACAAAGATGGAGAACGGCCTCGATGACCGGTCACTTTTCAGCCGGGTATCGTCGCGGATCAACACGTGTGAGGACAAATTCGGCGACAAGTAGATTTTCGGTTTCATTCAACCTCAGTCCAGGCAGCCGGTTACAAATTAGTGCTTGCAAGGGGGCGTCCGCGGGCATATTGTCCCTCCAGTTTGTGTCGAAATGGGAGGTAGATGGGCCGGATCAGATTAGTCCTCGCGGATGGAACCCAGTTCAACGGTGAATCATTCGGTGCCCTGAAGGCCGTCAGCGGGGAAGTAGTTTTCAATACCGGGATGGTCGGCTACCCCGAAAGCCTCACAGATCCTTCATATCGCGGACAGATCCTCGTAATGACATATCCACTCGTCGGCAACTACGGCGTTCCCGGCGATGAAGCCGCCGACGGCATGCGGACCTGTTTCGAATCGGCGCGCATCCAGGCGAGCGGGCTCGTAGTGGCCGAGCATTCGACGGAGTACTCGCACTGGAACGCGGTGAAGTCACTATCCGAATGGCTCTCGGAGGAGGGTATCCCCGGGATAAGCGGCATCGACACGAGAGCGCTTACAAGGATCCTGCGGGAACGCGGGACGGTGCCGGGGAAGATCGTTCCTGATGATGATTCATGCTCGGATGACATTCCCTTCGACGATCCCAATACGCGAAACCTCGTCGCCGAGGTGAGCGTCGGTGAGCCGGTCCTCTATCAGCGCGGGGAGCGCAGGGTAGTGCTCGTCGACTGCGGTACGAAGAACAATATCATCCGCTCATTCCTCAATAGAGACATCACCGTTCTCAGGGTGCCATGGGACCATCCTTTCGATCGCGAGGAGGCGGATGGATTCGTCCTTTCCAACGGTCCCGGCGATCCCAAGATGTGCGTGGAGACTATAACCCGCGCGAAGCAGCTTCTCGGAGGCGACAGGCCCGTGCTGGGGATCTGCCTCGGATCGCAGATCATGGCGCTGGCCGCGGGAGCGGACACCTACAAACTGAGGTACGGGCACAGGAGCCAGAACCAGCCGTGCGTCGAATCGGGCACGAGGCGGTGCCACATCACCTCGCAGAATCACGGGTACGCAGTCGATACGCGCACCATCCCGCAGGACTGGCGCGAGTGGTTTATAAACAGTAACGACGGGACGAACGAGGGGCTGGTACATATTTCAAAGCCCTTCTTCGGGGTGCAGTTCCATCCCGAGGCGGCTCCGGGACCGGACGATACGGACTTTATCTTCGATATGTTCGTGAGGGCGCTATGATAGCGGCACGGGATAAGCCGGTGAAGACTGCTCTGATACTCGGTTCGGGAGCGATCAAGATCGGGCAGGCGGGTGAATTCGACTACTCGGGCAGCCAGGCTATAAAGGCGCGCAAAGAGGAGGGCGTCAGGACGATCCTGATAAATCCCAACATCGCAACGATCTGCGCTTCGATGCAGATTCCCAGCACGGCCCTGTCGCCACCGAGAAGCTGCTTCGCGCGGGTTATAGTCTCCACGCAAATCTTGGGATCGCCGGGACCGTTGGAAAGGACGAATCCATCCGCCTCCTCGCGATCGAAAGGATGGTCCCATGGCACCCTGAGAACGGTGATGTC